>Ga0114957_1002165_pt1 | contig 19318 bp, 17 predicted proteins | sample BantaG_FD_87175 | JGI IMG/M metagenome (GOLD analysis project Ga0114957, IMG submission 87175) | Marine algal microbial communities from Bantry Bay, Ireland - BantryBay_4 metaG | ecosystem: Host-associated > Algae > Red algae > Unclassified | place: Bantry Bay, Ireland | collected 2014-11-21 | reverse complement strand
TGACTAAACTCAAAAATCGCAATGACTTCTGTCTGCAACGAGACAAAGAAGGAATTTTATTTTTTGACATGCAGCAGACAGCTAGGGCTGAGCGTACAGGTGCTTTCAAACAGGAAAAATAATTCTTTTTCAATGAAAATCAAATCTACACCTTTAATACTATTGCTATTTCACTTTATTAATCGTAATATTGCAATAAAACGATTAAACGTATGGGACTTACAAAAACAAATTTATATACAGAGGTACAAAATGAGCTAGCGTCCATCGCCAAGGCACTTGGTCATCCAGCTCGGATTGTTATTTTACAACAGCTCATCTGTTCCCGCTCCTGTGTTTGTGGAGACTTGGTAACTGAGATCGGTTTGGCACAATCTACTATTTCTCAACATCTGAAAGAATTAAAAAAGGTAGGATTGATACGAGGAACGATTGAAGGAACCAGCGTATGCTATTGTATTGATACTCAAAAATGGGGGATGGTAAAAAAAGCATTTATGGGTTTATTTGAAACATCAAAAAATAAAAAATAAAATTATTATGAAAATTTCAAACTTAAAAAAAGAATTATCAGGAATAGATGAACTACGATTCTACCTGCCTGACGGTCAGTTGATTCCATTGCATTTCCATATTACGGAAGTAGGTGTGATTACCAAAAATTTTATTGATTGTGGAGGAACAGTTCGAGAAGAGAAAGTAGTAAGTTTACAATTGTGGGAAGCTGTTGACTATCATCATCGATTGAAAGCAGATAAGCTGCTGGATATTATCACCAAAGCGGAATCGGTATTTGGGATGGAAGATTTAGACGTTGAAGTGGAATACCAAGCGGGAACGATTGGTAAATTTGGATTGGAATATAAAGATGGACATTTTTCATTAACCAATAAAAAGACCGCTTGTCTGGCTTTAGAAAATTGTGGGAATCCGCTGGTAACGACTGCTTTGAAAATAGTAGAAACAGCAAAAGGATGTTGCACACCAGATAGTGGATGCTGTTAATTTCAAATAAAAAAGATTAAAAGGCTTTCCCGCAAAAGCGAGAAAGCCTTTTAGTTTTTCTAAGGACTTTTAAGTCACTATGACCGCTTCAGTAAGTCTCTGATTTCTCCAAGTAATTCTTCTTGCGTAGGCCCAGCCTCTTCTGCTGCTGGTCGCTTCATTTTGTTGTAAGATCGAACGATCAAGAACATTACGAATCCAACGATTAGTAAATTAACAATCGTGTTGATCCAACGACCGTAAGCGATTACAGGTGCACCTGCTTCAGTAGCCTGAGCCAAAGAAATATACTCTTCGCCATTCAGCGCATAGTGTAAATCTTCAAAGCTCATTCCACCGGAAGCTTGTCCAACGACAGGCATAATGATGTCCGTTACAAAACCGTTTACTACTGCACCGATTGCGGTAGCCATAATAACAGCGACAGCAAACTCGACAACGTTGCCCGTCATGATAAAATCCTTAAATTCCTTAAACATAATTTTTTGTTTGATTAGTTAATAATGTTTGTATTAATTGGACGAATATAGCAAAATATGTCACAATTAAACCCGCTAAAGTCCACTGATTTTAAATAGTAAAAAAGAATCATTGAAAAAAGGGGACTTCAGGTTGATACTGGGTGACATTTGAAAATAAAAAAACGCCCCAAAATCACTGGAGCGTTTTCTTTTTACTAAATTTTTCAAGTACGATTGCTATGCAATCCCTGCATCCTTTCGGATCTTATTCAATGCCGATCCTGCTTTTACCCAATCAATTTGAGCTTGATTGTAAGTATGGTTAACTTTAAATTTATCCTTCGTACCATCTGCGTGCTTCAACGTAATGGTAAGCGGCTCACCAGGCGTAAACTTACTTAGCGTTGTAATATCAACTAAGTCATCCTGACGGATCTTATCAAAATCTTTTGGATTAGCAAAAGTCAATGCAAGCATCCCTTGCTTTTTTAAGTTCGTCTCGTGAATACGTGCAAATGATTTTACAATAACCGCATTCACCCCAAGAAACCTTGGCTCCATCGCCGCGTGCTCCCGAGAAGAACCTTCGCCATAATTTTCTTCACCAAATACAACGGTGCTGATTCCTTTCTTCTGATAATGTAACGCAGAATCAGGAACCGCCATGTATTTCTTGTTTTCCAAGTTCAGTACCTTATTTGCTTCACCATTATAAGCATTGATGGCTCCGATGAGACAGTTGTTTGAAATATTCTGTAAGTGTCCTCGAAACTTCAACCAAGGTCCGGCCATGGAGATATGATCCGTCGTACACTTTCCTTGTGCTTTGATTAACACCCGCATTCCTTTCAGGCTAGTTTGTGTGATTGGCTTAAACGGCGTAAGTAATTGCAAACGATCAGATCCTTTAGCCACTACTACATTTATTCCATCCCCACTTTCAGCCGGTGGTTGATAACCCGCATCTTCTACGTCAAATCCTTTTGGAGGCAACTCCACTCCTTTTGGAGGAGAAAGTTTTACCTTCTTACCATCTGCATTGACCAGTCGATCTTTTAATGGATTAAACGTTAAATCTCCGGCGATCGCCATAGCGGTTACAATTTCAGGAGAGGCAACGAAAGCGTGTGTTTGTGGGTTACCATCATTACGCTTTCTAAAGTTACGATTGAAGGAAGTGATGATTGAATTTTTACGATTGGGATCATCAGTGTGACGCGCCCATTGTCCGATACAAGGTCCGCAAGCATTAGCCAGCACTACCCCACCCATCTCTTCAAAAGCATCCAGGATACCATCTCGCTCTACGGTAAAACGAATCTGTTCCGAACCGGGCGTAATGGTAAATTCTGATTTAGCCTTTAGTTTTTTCTTAACCGCTTGTCGAGCGACTGAAGCTGCACGATCCAAATCTTCGTAAGAGGAATTCGTACAACTACCAATCAATCCCACTTCCAGTTTCTGTGGATATCCTTCTCGCTTTACCGCTGCGGCAAATTCCGAAATTGGATACGCCAAGTCCGGCGTGTACGGGCCGTTAACGTGTGGCTCTAATGTAGATAGATTAATATGGATCACCTGATCGAAATAAGAATCCGGATCTTTATAACATTCTTTGTCTCCAGTCAAATGTTCTTTTACTTTTTTGGCTAACTTGGCTACGTCCGCTCTTCCGGTTGCTTTTAGGTAGCGATCCATTGATACATCATATCCAAAGGTAGAGGTGGTTGCTCCGATTTCAGCCCCCATATTACAAATGGTTCCTTTACCGGTACAAGAAAGGCTCTTCGCTCCAGCGCCAAAATATTCAACGATAGCTCCGGTTCCTCCTTTTACGGTAAGGATACCAGCCACTTTCAGGATTACATCCTTGGAAGAAGTCCAGCCATTAAGTTTACCAGTTAGTTTAACACCAATGATCTTGGGCATTTTCAATTCCCAAGGCATATCGGCCATAACGTCTACTGCGTCTGCTCCTCCTACTCCAATTGCGATCATTCCCAAACCACCCGCATTAGGTGTATGTGAATCGGTACCAATCATCATTCCACCGGGGAATGAATAATTTTCCAAAACGATTTGATGAATAATCCCTGCGCCGGGTTTCCAAAATCCTACCCCATATTTATTAGATACGGAAGCAAGGAAATCGTACACTTCAGAGTTTACTTTATTGGCAGTTTTTAAATCTTTATTGGCACCGACTTTCGCCTGAATCAAGTGATCACAGTGTACGGTAGAAGGCACGGCTACTTTGTCTTTTCCTGCCATCATAAATTGTAGCAGTGCCATCTGTGCGGTGGCGTCCTGCATCGCTACCCGATCAGGTGCGAAGAATACATAATCTTTTCCGCGCTTGTATTTTTTTAGTGGAGATTCTGCGTGGAGGTGACTGTAAAGAATTTTTTCGGTAAGTGTGAGGGGACGTTTTAAACGTTTGCGTATTTTTTCAATACGACCTGGTAAGGCTTCGTAATACGCCTGAATCATTTCAATGTCAAATGCCATAATTGGAAGGGTTGGTGATTAAAATTTATGATATGGTTTAGGTCTTGTCTGAATCAACTGGATTTAGAGCAGTGGTTGCAAAAATAATTATAAATAAGAATATTTACCTGATTAAACAAATTTTGTTGCAAAGTGGTTTGGACAAGCTCTTATTTAAAGGGAGTGTGAGACAAATTAGAAAGAAATGGCCAATAGCCGAATCTGGTTTCTCCAATCTATCTGCGAAAGGCAGGTTTGTCCCGTATTCTAGTTAGGTTTATCAATTCGTTCAAGTAGTCTTCCAGACACCCGCAGGATGTCCATTTCACTAACCAGTCCTACGAGTTCTTTTCCTTTTATTACAGGGAGGCACCCTACCTTTTTTTCTCGCATCTGGCGCATAGCATCCAGAATGGTAGCGGTAGGAGAAATTGTTTCAGGCACTTCAATCATGATGTCTCTAACCAGTTTATCCTTATTTTTTAGTTTTTTATTATGAATAAAATGGCGGAGAATATGACGAATAGTAATCAACCCGACCAGATTCCCTTTAGTATCTTCTACTGGTGTAAATCTAATTTTTCTCCAATCCATCATTTCTCCCACCAATTCGATAATATCGTCTTGTTGAACAGTAAAAAGATCGGTTACCATAAACTCTTCTACTTTAATTTCATGTGGATGGTAAGCCTGTAAGTCCTCGTTGAGGCTGGGTAGTTTCCATTTATGGACGGGCATATTTTCTTTTTGATTTTTAATAATAGATGCGGTCAAACAAGTGAGTGCTTCATCCTGAGTGGTTTCTTCAAGCAGTTTCGTATACGCCCGAAGTTGCCAGCGTGCGCCATTCATGTGTTTGGCGGTACGTTCCTTAATAATGCCCAAATATTTTTCAATATCTTTTGGATTCACTTTATGATTTTTCAATCCTTTTTTTGCGATAGGTAAAAGTATCTTTAATATCAAATCTCTTGCACTGATTTTAGATTCTTTAAACCAGTTAAATTTAGAATCCATACCGTAGCGAGCAGCTTTTGAAAAATTGTCGCGAATATCAGCGTAAGAGATATGTTTAGTAATATCATCATAAGCATCTTCCATCCCGACCATTAATCCGAGCCAGAAAGCAGCATTAGCAATTTCATCCACACCAGAAGGACCCGCAGGAAAGACTCTGTTTTCAATTCTGAGGTGAGGTTTTCCGTTAGGACTAATTCCATAGCAGGGTCGATTCCAGCGGTAGACGGTTGAGTTATGTACTTGTAAGGCACGCAGATTCGGTATTTTTCCATCAAGTAGCATTTTAATCGAATCCTCTTTAACGTCTCCACTCAACAATACCCGAAAACGAGCAATATCTTCTTTGTAAATTTCCAGAATACTTGATTTCAACCAGCCACTTCCAAAGTTCACTCGTGGGCTACGCTCTCGCATGTGATCATGTGTGGTACGGGTATCGAGTGATTGTTGAAAAAGAGCAATCCGAGATTCATGCCAGAGCCGGCGTCCAAAAACGATGGGTGAGTTCGCTGCAATGGCCATTACTGGGGCGGCTACAGTTTGAGCAATGTTATACATTTTAGCAAACTTGTCAGGAGCAACCTGCAGGTGTACTTGAAAACTCGTGTTGCATGCTTCGAGCAATGGCGAATCATGCCGAACCAATAGTTCATCAATTCCCAGTAAACGCAGCTCATAAGAGTTACCAATCAACTGCTGATTGATCGCATCCATAAGTGCTTTGTATCTTTTTTTAGGAGTAAGATTTTTTAAATCTAAATTGGCTTGGCGAAGCGTGGGAAGGATACCGGTGAGAATGACTTCTGTGTCCAGTGTTTTTACTTTGTCCCGAATCCGTTTAAGGTTATTATTATTTTCCTTTTCCATTTGCCGCAGGCAGTTGCCTTTTAACTCACGGGGAGTAAGATTCGTTTCGAGGTTAAACTGTGCAAGCTCTGTTTCTACCCACTTGTATTCCTTCATGATGTCGAGGGCTTCTATCGCCCTGTTGATGGGCTTAAAGGTTTTGTCATCCACCAAGCACATCTCTTGTTCTGCACCAATACGGACAATACCCGTCTCGAATTTGTCATTCTTAATCATGTAGTCAAGTGCCTGTACATCATTGAGTAAGTGCTTGACAAAACGTTGCATTTGGGACTGGTTACGAACCAGCGAAACTTTTTGTTCACCCATTTTATTCTAGTTATTTTGGAATTTAAAGTGATTTATCGTAAATATAATTAAATTACTTACGTTATAGTAAGAGCTTGTCAAGTTTTTCGTAATTGTGCGAAATTGAGTAAATTTTGTTCTATGCTTACCTTTAAATTTTTCTTAAAATGAAAAAACTATCTATTCTCCTTTTCTCTCTTCTACTTTTCTCAAATTGCGGTAAAGAGCTCGACACATTAGTAGATTTGTCATACACCGTTCAATTCGAGATACAGGCGGGACTTAATCCGTTTACTATTTGGGAATTACCCATTGCCAACATACCTAACAATAATGCAGCTTTTTTTAACGCAGCAAATGTTTCTCCAGATGAAATTGAAAGAATAGTAGGAAAGACAGGAACAATTTCCACTATTTTTTCGGGTAATAACTTGGACTTTGTTCAAAATATAACAATTGAAATTTTTTCGGATAATCCAAATGATGCGACAGAAATATTATATCGCGAGCAAGTAAATGAAAATACAGAAGATTTGATTGGATTAAATGCCAGTCTTCCTGATGTACAACGGCATCTGACAGGCGAAACCTTTGGGTTAATAATTACTATTCGTCCCCGACGTTCGGCTCAACAAAATATTGACGTTCGTTTGGATTTCACCTTAGGGGCATTGTAAAATACGGAATCAAAAACAAACCCTTTCCTAAATTTTAGACCAGGCCGTTCCGTCTTTTCCGTCTTTTAACTGAATTTTTAACGCCTCTAATCCATCTCTAATTTTATCCGAGGTTCCCCAGTCCTTACTTTCTCGTGCGTTGTGACGCAAGTCAATAACCAATTGCATCAGTCCGTCCAGGGTTCCATCACCGTTGGATTGCTCCAGTTCGTTTTGCAGTCCAAATACCTCAAAAATAAGTCCGTGGAAATCTTTTTTCAGTCGTTCCATCGTATCCGCAGATATCTGATCCAAGGAGAGGTGTCCATCTTTAAAACCATTAATTTTAGGAACCAATTCAAAAAGTCTACCCAGTGCCTGCGGCGTACTGAAGTCATCGTTCATGTGAGCAGTCGCCTGATCGAGTAGTTGATTGATTTCTGCATCGAGGGAAGCTGTTCCGTTTTGGTGCTCACTTTTTAATCCAGTCAATACTTTATATCCTTCCATCAGTCGACGGAAGCCCTTTTCGGCTGCCATCAGTGCTTCGTCTGTCAAATCCACGGTACTGCGATAATGTGATTGCAACATAAAAAACCGAATCGCCATCGGGCTATAACCTTTAGAAATATGCTCACTTTCTCCGGTAAACAATTCATTGGGCGTAATACTATTGCCATCGCTTTTCGACATTTTTTTACCATTCATCAACAGCATATTCGTGTGCATCCAATAGTTCGCTGGGGCACAGTTGCAGGCACCGAAATTTTGAGCTACTTCGTTTTCATGATGAGGAAATTTTAGGTCATTACCACCGCCATGAATATCAAAGGTTTTACCCAGGTACTTGGTACTCATTACGGAACATTCCAAGTGCCATCCCGGAAACCCAACAGACCAAGGCGCATTCCAGCGCATCAGGTGGGAAGGGTCTGCTTTGATCCAAATAGCAAAATCAGAAGGGTGATTTTTTTCACTTTGATTTTTAAGATTATCTCTTGATTCAGAGATCAGGTCGTCAATCACACGGCCAGATAGTTGACCATAAACTGGATTTTCTTTAGCAAATTTTACGGTATCAAAATAGACAGATCCATTTTTTTCATAAGCTAGTCCATTGTCCAAAATTTGCTGTACCATTTCGATCTGCTCCAAGATATGTCCGGTCGCCCGTGGTTCGATACTTGGAGGCAGGGTATTAAAAATATCCATCATCTGGTGAAAGCCATTGGTGTAATGCTGAACCACTTCCATCGGTTCCAATTTTTCCTGACGTGCCTTTTTCGAAATCTTATCTTCTGCGTTGCTGTCTGCATCTCCTACCAGATGCCCCACATCCGTAATATTCCGCACATAGCGAACTTTATATCCGCTATACTCCAACCAGCGCCGAATCACGTCAAAATTCACAAAAGTAAGGCAATTACCTAGATGTACATCACTGTAGACCGTAGGACCACAGACATACATACCGATGTATCCAGACTCGATGGGCGTAAAAACTTCCTTGGTGCGGGAGAGGCTATTGTGAATTTTGATTTCGTTATTCATGCGGCAAAAATAATAATTTAATAGTAGAGTTTATGATTCGTAACTTTTGTATAGGGATGATAAATTAATATACAGAAGAAAGGCAATATTTGTTCCCCAATCCTCCAAAATAACCATTAAAGATTACTGTTATATTCACTTTTAAACTGTATTTCACACAACACAGCATACCTACCATGACAAAACAGTTCTTGCCGGATAATGATCTGAAAAAGGAACCCGTTCAATCAGATGGCTAACCGTTTGGAGATGAGGATCGTGGAAGAGATAGTCAATTTTCAAGAAAGGAATTTTCCCTGCATAGGTAGATCCTAATCCGGCGCCTGCTTCACGAAAAGCGTCTTTGAGGTATTGATTAAACTGGTAATAAACGTAAGAAGTAGGAGGTTCATTAAAGTCTCCACCAACGACTACAGGGTATGGGCTATTTTTGAGATGGTCAATAATTTCATCTGCCTGATCTGCGCGATACAATGCTGTATTTTTATAGTCACGAATTAACTCCCTTATACCAGACCAGGTTTCTCGTTCTTTGACTTTTCCAGCTACCACCGCATCAATCGCATTCTGATTCAAGTTGGAAGATTTTAGATGGAGGCTATAAAAACGAAGTATTTTCTCTTTACTAATTTTTATATCCGTCCAGACCGCCAGATGACTCCGGTTACCAAAATCGATATTCCCTGAGTTTATAATCGGAAATTTAGAAATGATAGCTACGCTCTTTCCTTGAGGATGATAAATATGAGGTTGCTTCATTAGCTCTAAAATACGCTTTGTTCGATAAGTCGCCGTTTCCTGTAACAAAAAAACATCCGGCGAACTTTTAATCACCCAATCTTCAAAACGCTTTATTTGTTTTGCTTTTTTTTGCTCATTTTTATTAATATAAACAGAAGCTAAGTTTCTGGAGTTGAAGTTAACAACGGATAATTGGTTTTTCGTAGAGGAGGACTGCCCCAAATTTGTCCCCATTGTATTATGAAAATGATTCCATCCTAACAATAGACATCCTAGCGAAAATAAAAAATATTTTTTCCGGCGAATCAGCCATAAAATCACAAAACCAAAGTTGAGCAAAAACAAGAGTGGAAAGGCCAAACCAAAGATCGATATGGGCCAAAACTTAGCAGGACTTACGAAAGGAGAAAGATAGGCAATAAAAGTAGCCAGAATAAGTAAAATATTTAGCCAACGAAATAAGCCAGATATTTTTTTCAACGGTCTTTAGGTTTTGGAAAGTAGGATGTCCCACTTAAGTACGAGAATAAAGTCTATTGCTTACTGGCGTTGAATAAAAACTCCTTCTCCGCTTCGGACAGGGACTCATATCCTTCCTTTTTTATTTTATCTAAAATCGCATCCAGCTTTTCCTGGTGAGAGCTATTACCTGGGGTCGAATCAGAACGATGACCAGAACGCGTATTCTTTTGTCGTCGCTTGATCTTGTCTTCATTACGGTGAGCAATTTTTGGACCTTGTCGCTTGCGTTGAGTAGGCTGCGAAAGTCCTCGAAAAAATCCAGTGATCTTCTCAAAAAATCCATTGATTGGCTCCGACAAGTCTGTTCCCTTATGTAATTGACTGATAAAAAACCAGCCCATCAAGGCACCACCCAGATGCGCAAAATGTCCACCCGTATTTATATTGCCAGCAGTACCTACTAAATCCAAAAAGATAACAGCCAACACGATATATTTCAATTTTACATCTCCCAACAAAATCAGTCGGAAATTATAATCTGGGGCAATCGCTCCAGCGGCCACTACAATAGCCATAATCCCTCCCGAAGCACCCAGCATTAAATGTGTTCCTGTTCCACCATACGGTAATAAATTAACGCTCAAAAAGAAAGACAAGGCACCTGCTAATCCACCGAGTAAATAAATAGGTAATATTCTTCGATCACCGATTAAATCTCCCAAAATTCTCCCAAACCAATACAAAAACAACATATTCCACAGAATATGCCAAAATCCCTCGTGCATAAACATGTGCGTAAATACCGACCAGGGATGTAATACGACCTCAATAGGTTCAGATGAAATCTTAAACCAACTCATGATACGACTGTAGATATCCGGCGTACTGCCAGTACCACCACCATGGTGTAAAAAAACTTTTAATAGATTGATAATGAGAAAGATAGACACGTTAACGATGATCAGTCGAATGATCATGTTGCCAGAATTGAATTGTTGTTTAACATCGTCCCAGATTGAACTAAGCATCAGTATCTATTTTTGTCAAAGTTACCAAGATGTGCGCGGTTATGCAACCACCTTTATTCAAACAGTCTTTTCCAGCGTTTGTTTTGATTTACCGGCCTGTTTTTAGCATTTTCCACGAAGCAAGAATCAAAAATCCAGCCACAGCACCTCCCACATGAGCAAAATGTGCAATCCCCGTATCCATTCCCGAAAAGCCTAAATACACTTCTAATGCACCAAAGATCAACACAAAATACTTGGCCTTCATCCGCACCGGAGGGAATATCATCTGCACAACTTGATTCGCATATAAAATACCATACCCAGCCAAAAGTCCAAAAACAGCTCCCGAGGCCCCCCACATACTATGATTGATCACTTCCGTCATCCCCATATAATTGACCTGAAAAAATTGTATCCCCAAATAAAACAATAACGCTCCTAATCCACTACCTAAATAGAAAATTAAAAACCGCTTTGCTCCCAACCGCATCTCCAATGGTACCCCAAACATAAACAGTCCAAACATATTAAAAAGCAAATGCGTAATGCCATGTCCATCGTGCATAAACATGTGCGTAACAATCTGAAACGGCTGAAAATGCTCACTGGCCGGATAATACATCGCCAACATACCACGAATGTCAGGGTCTAGCGTGAACATAGTACCAAGATACATTACTACATTAATAATGATAAGCATCTTGACAACTTCAGTTAAAGGAGGAAGCATTGATATTAATTTTCTTATAAAAAAATGAAGTGACTAAGAAATGGTTGACCACTTACTTCTTAAAACGCTTTTTCAGCTCCTCAAGTTCGTAAGTAATAAAACAATGATCACCAGTCGGCCCCTTCATCGGCACCTGACAGGCGAATAATTTGTCAATAAGTTCCAGCATTTCTTCGGTCGTAAGCAGTTGTCCGCGTTTGATGGCGGCACCACGTGCTAGAGAAAGTGCAATATTTTCTGTAATGCCTAGCTTGAGTTCCAGGTTTTCTTTGTATTGATGCAACAAGTCTTCAAGTATTTGCTGCTCATCCACGCCATTGGAAAGCTCCGCAGGAATTCCATGGATGACATAACTATTATTACCAAAATCTTCAATATCAAATCCCAACAATCGTATTTGAGGAATAAGTTCATCCAGCAACGGTTTATCGGCAGGAGATACATTGACCGTCTTGGCAAAGAGTTTCTTTTGGGTGCCTTGCAGCTTGTTTTCTAATGAGCTGAGGTACCGTTCGTATAATATCCGCTTGTGCGCCGTCCGCTGGTCAATCAGAATAAAGCCCGACTTAATTTGAGTAATAATATAAGCACCATGAATCTGATAAGGCGATTTCTGATCTACCAGCATAGTCTCCGAGTCATCTCCCAAAGCACCATTGGTACTGGCAGCACTTTCAATGGTAACGGAAGTCTGCGTGCTTTGCGGATTTTCTTCCTCCAGTTCTTCCAGTCCTTCGTATAGCTTTTGCCAGTTGCGCAAATTGGTGGATTCCAATCGATTGGCCGAGGTCGGTTTACCCTGCTGTTTTTGATCCCAGCTGTTGGAAGTGTTAGATACGTTTTGTTTTTGCGTTAGCGATGGGTTTCCCATGTTACTAAAACCCGTTTCCTGTTCAAAGTCCAACGTTGGGGTAATACTATATTGTCCTAACGCATGGCGCACCGCTACTTTCAAATAATTATATACCAGTCGTTCATCTTCAAACTTTATTTCCTGCTTGGTGGGATGGACATTGATATCAATACGAGCGGGATCTATCTCCAGGAAAATCACATATAGCGGATAAGTGTCCTTTTGAACCAGTTCTTCATAAGCCGTCATGATTGCATGATTCAAATAACCACTTTTGATGAATCGTTGATTGACAAAAAAGAATTGTTCTCCTCGTGTTTTTTTGGCAAAAGATGGTTTACCTACGTAACCCTCCATATTGAGTACTTCCGTATTTTCGGTAACGGGTACGAGTTTTTTATTGGTATTGGTACCAAACATTCCTACAATCCGCTGGCGAAGATTACCCGTCGGGAGGTGAAAGACCTCTGTATTATTATGATGTAATGAAAAGAAAATATCAGGGTGAGCTAGTGCAATCCGTTGAAACTCGTCTACCAGATGGCGCATTTCCACCGTGTCAGATTTTAGAAAATTTCGGCGAGCAGGCACATTGAAAAAAAGATTTTTAACAGAAATACTTGACCCTACGGTACACTGACAGGCATCTTGAGACTTGACCTCTGATCCTTCGATGATAATTTTGGTACCAAGTTCGTCCTGCTGCCGACGGGTACGCAATTCTACTTGAGCAATAGCCGCAATAGATGCCATGGCTTCTCCCCGAAAGCCCATCGTCCGAATGGCAAATAAGTCTTTCGCATTTTTTATTTTAGAAGTAGCGTGCCGCTCAAAACACATTCGTGCGTCTTGATCGGACATCCCGCAGCCATCATCAATGACTTGCAGGAGTGTTTTTCCCGCGTCTTTAATAATCAATTTGATTGTCGTACTGCCTGCGTCAATAGCATTTTCCATCAGTTCCTTAATGACGGAAGCCGGCCGCTGGATTACTTCTCCGGCTGCGATTTGATTGGCAATAGAATCGGGTAATAAGCTAATGATGTCGCCCATAGTATTTTTAGTAGTAAACAGACTTTATGTTAGCATAAAGTCTAAGGTGTCACGAGATTTATCGGACTACAAAAATAAGCTAAGATCACCTAGTATCAGGCGTCATCCATCTCTACCTCAATGTAATAATGAAATTGACTAAATGGTCTGACCTGGTGCTGCTACAGCTTGTAATTCCGGTGCAAAGATACTCAGTAAAATGACAGCAAGTATTACCAGAACAATCAAAACAATGACCAGTGTGGTATTGGATTTTTTAACTTGCTGAGACCGAAAGCCCCGCGTATCCGAATCACCACTACGGGTGCGGTGTCGAAGGCCTCGCGAAATACGAGATTTCATGGCATCAGAATCATCTGAGTACCGTTTATCAACACTTTCAATACGCTCCTCCAAATCTTCCTTTTGTGGATCCCAATACTGAGGGTTGTAGTCAAACTTGTTATGATTGGGGGTTTTAAAAATTCTAATAAAAGCCATAGTATAAAATTTTGCCCACCAATACATTTGCTTTAAATTAACTGGCAGGATTATAAAATTAACAAAAATTTCCCGTAAAAAAAACCTTTTCTTCCTTTGAATTACCGTGTCCCTTTTTTTTATCGCATCTTGCAGCTAAGAGAGCTACTCTTCATCAACTACAATGCTTACTACAACAGAATGCTACGAAATTTCTTCCTGTTTATCGGTGCTGTTCTCCATCTGCTATTCAGGGGGGTGTTGTGGCATATTCTCCGTTTCCGTAAGGGGCTAAAAAAATCTGTTGCCGCTATATATGAAGAATGTAACGAGCCTTTTAACAAAAAATACTTCCGCAGAATCTATACCTACGGCGGTCTCGGCTGTCTACTCAATGAGTGGTTCATCGTACTACGCGGGTATGCTCCTTCCCCATCCGAAGCCAAAGCTGCTTTTTACCTCGGTACGGCCACTGCTGTTTATGATGACCTGTTTGACCATTATGACTATACCAGTGAAGACAGTCTGGACAAATTAGCCAAAGGGTTGTATAAAGATAATAGCGTTACCGAAAAATGTAGTAAGCTATTTTATGATATTATTTTAGCCAATATAAAAAATCCTGTTCCCTTCAATGAATACCTACAGCGTGTGGGATTCCATCAGGAAGAAAGTAAGCAGCAAACCAACACCCAGCTATCCGAGTCCGAACTTCGACGAATCACTTATGCCAAAGGAGCCTGTTCGATTATGCTTTTTCGTAGTGTACTGTCTCATGAACTACGGCCCGGTGAAGCAGCAGCTTTTACACTACTCGGTGCATTGATTCAATTAACAGACGATGTTTTTGATATTCGTCAAGACCTTATTCATCATGTCGCTACACTCCCAAATCTGACCTCAGATATCCGAATCGTCCGACGGGAGTATGAGCAGTTGCTCAATCAAACGCTCAAAGCTATTCAGCAATTAGACTATCCGCCCAAATATATTCGCCGCTTTTTGATGCAAATTATGATGTACATCAGCCGTGGATTAGTTTGTTTTGACCAACTTGAGCGCGTACAAAAAAAACACGGCGGTCCATTCCAACCTTCCACCTATTCTCGTCCCGAACTCGTCTGCGACATGGAACGCCCCATCAATTTATTGCGCAGCATCAGGTATGCCATCTGCTGGGAAATTTAATCATTATCTGGTCAGAAAAAATTTTGTTGATAATTAAGCTTTTGTTTACAAAAACAAACCGTTAATTCTGACTAACTTTGTGCATCTGTCTAAAACCTGTAGACAACAAATAACATGAGCGATATAATTAAACATGAGTGTGGCGTCACTTTAATCCGCCTTAAAAAACCCCTTAAATATTACCAGAAAAAGTATGGCACTTCGCTCTACGGACTCAATAAGCTACAGCTTCTAATGAAGAAGATGCGGAATAGGGGTCAAGATGGTGCAGGGATTGCTACAATAAAATTAAATGTCGATCCCGGCACTCGGTATATCAGTCGCAAGCGGAACAATACTTCTCAATATTTAGAAGGCCTTTTCGCCGATGTTTACGCGCCTTTTAAGGGTTTGACGCCCAAACAACTGGCGGATGTCAAATGGTTGAAAAAAAATAAACCTTATACTGGCGAACTACTCCTAGGTCATCTTCGCTATGGTACACACGGTGCCAATACCATCGAAACCTGTCATCCCTTTTTACGACAAAATAATTGGATCAGTCGAAATCTCGTTCTGGCGGGTAATTTTAATATGACCAATGTCCATGAATTATTTGGCGAGCTGGTAGAGCTGGGACAGTATCCCAAAGAAGTATCTGATACCGTTACCGTACTAGAAAAGATTGGTCATTTTCTGGATGACGAAGTACAACGACTCCATGACTGGTACAAGCCAAATGACCTCTCTGCAGCAAAACTCAACGAAAAGATTTTTACAAAACTTGACGTTCAGCGTATCCTTAAAAGAGCTAGTAAAAAATTCGATGGAGGATATGTTATGGCCGGTATGATTGGCCACGGTGATGCCTTTATCATCCGCGATCCCAACGGCATCCGACCTGCCTTTTATTTTGAGGATGAAGAAGTAGTGGTGATGGCCAGTGAGCGTCCCGCCATCCAAACAGCTTTTAATGTTCACATCAATCGAATTCAAGAATTGAAGCGAGGCCATGCCCTGATTATCAAACGGAATGGAAATGTGGAAGAGGTCATGTTTAAAAAGCCACGTAAATCTACACCTTGTTCTTTTGAAAGAATTTATTTCTCCCGAGGTAATGATCGAGATATTTATCTGGAAAGAAAAAAACTGGGCCACCAACTAGCCATGCCCGTACTCAACTCTATTGGTAAACACTTTATGAGAACTGTTTTTTCCTACATCCCCAATACCTCAGAATCTTCTTTTATCGGTTTCGTAGATGGAATCAATGATCGGCTCAATCAACTCAAAAAAGAGAAGATTATAAAGCTAGGGAAAAAACTAAAGCCTCGTCGTCTGGAAAAAATTCTTGCACGACGACCTCGCGTAGAAACCTTGGTAGTCAAAGACGCAAAGATGCGAACTTTTATTGCAGATGATGCTTCCCGTAGTAGCCTTGTGGCACATGTATATGATGTCACCTACGGGATTGTGCGCAATGATCGGGATAGCCTTGTTTTGGTAGACGACTCTATTGTACGAGGTACTACTTTGAAGGATAGCATTATTAAAATTGTCTCTCGACTTCGACCAAAAAAGATCATTGTGGTTAGCTCGGCGCCTCAGATACGGTATCCCGATTGTTATGGCATTGATATGTCCAAGATGCAAAATTTTGTTGCGTTCCGCGCATTGGTGGGACTGCTCGAAGATACGAAGCAGACACATTTGCTAAAGGAAACGTACCAACGTTGCAAGGCTTCAGAAGCACTTCCACTCAATATGGTGATTAACGAGGTAGTTGAGTTGTATGACGTATTTGAGTATGAGGAAATCTCTAAAAAGATTGCAGAAATTGTTACCCCCGAGGGTATCAAACCAAAAGTAGAAGTCATCTACCAAACTATTCAGGGACTACACGAAGCCTGTCCTGATAATCACGGTGACTGGTATTTTTCCGGACAATATCCTACGCCTAGTGGGAATCGTGTGGCCAATCGATCTTTCATTAATTATATGGAGGGAAATGATAAAAGGGCGTATTAAGACGCGTTTAAAAAAATAATATGCCTTCTAATAAAGCGCTTGATTTTCTGGCTGAAGATATATTCGATCAGCGTACCCATGCCGGGCTGGACTGGCTGGTAAGAAGTATTGAGGTAACTGCTGATGGAGGATCAGCAGCTTATTATTCCCGAATTTTTAAACCATTGAAAGGCTGGCAGCTCGCCTATCCCGAGACTACGGGATATATTATCGTTACCCTTTTAGACTATCATACCATTTATCCCAAACGAGGATTAAAAAAATACGCCTTATCCTGTGCCGACTGGATTTGTACTTTACAGATGAAAAATGGTGCATTGCCCGGCGGTGTAGGCATCACCGATACGCCCAGCATCTTTAATACAGGTCAAATGTTATTTGGATTATTAGCGGCTTATGAAGAGACGCAAAAGGAGATTTATTTTACTACCTTAAAGCGGGCCACTAATTGGCTCGTGAACTCTTTGGAAGTAGATGGAAGCTGGCAGTTGGGAGCCTACATACCGGGATGGGTTCCCTCCTACTATACGAGAGTGGTCTGGGCGGTGCTTTGGGCCAACCAGCATTTAAAAGATGCAGTGATTGAGGAAAAGATGCGAACCGCATTGAATTTTTATCAACAAAGAATACAAAAAAATCTAGTGGTTAAGGACTGGGCTTTTGAGTCGGGTAAAAAAGCATTTACCCATACCATTGCTTATACGATTCGTGGATTTTTAGAGTCCGCTGTTTTATTGAAAGATAAAAACTTACAAGATCAAGCCTTTCAGTTGGGGGAGAAAATCATGCGACTACGTGAGTTACGTGGGCGAATGGCAGGCGCTTATGGAGCAGGCTGGGAAGGAGATTTTTCTTTTACCTGCGTGACCGGTAATGCACAATTGTCCATCATCCTCAGTCGGATGTATCAACTCTCCGGTGATCTGCGATACCTGAATACTTCTTTAAAAATATTTGAGGATGTTGTATATAAACAGGTAGTCTCTCGAAATAAAAATACGAATGGGGCCGTTCCCGGTTCTACACCCTTTCATGGAAAATATCTGTACTTTCGCTATCCTAACTGGGCCGCTAAATTTTACTTAGATGCTTATCGCTTATTGCAAAAAGAGATTACATTAGTAGTTGAAAGAAAGACCGCTTAAGCCATCCTTGTTCTCACCTTTTTAATAAAAAAAATTGACACACCAACTCTTACTCACTGCCGGATATGATCATTCCAAACACAGCCTGGCGGTGCTGGAATTGCTACGCCGAAAAGGAGTGTCTGTACAAAAAGTTATTATTGTAAATACTTTTTCAAAAAAAAGATTGTTGTATTACTTTAGACAGTTGGATTTTAAAGAGTTTAAAAAAAAGGCGTTAGACCGCGTCTTTTCCAGTTATGTTTCCGAAAGCATGATATCCGATGAGGTAAAGCAGGTAGATCGTTTTTTAGAAAAAGAAAAAATTGAAGTACAGTCTGTGTCTCAATTTTGCAAAAAAAATGGCATTGAATATATCCGTGTAAATAGTTTATCTGGGCCAGAAGCCGTCTCCTTTTTAGAAGGAACCGATTTAGTCATTTATACCGGTGGTGGTATTTTATTTAATTCATTTATAAAAAAAGTAAAACTAGGCGTACTGAATTGCCATGCAGCTCAACTACCTGCTATCCGCGGCACGAATACCAGTGAGTGGTCTGTTCTCTTGGGTATTCCATTGTCCACGACCCTGCATTATATCGTCCGTAAAATTGACATGGGGCCGATCCTTTCTGTTCAGCAAAAAGATTACTCAGCTTGTCATACGATCAATCAAATCCGTGGACAAGCAACTGTTTTTGCTATTCAAGACCTAGTAGCTGCTACTCAAAAGATCATTTCTGGTGACTACACGCCACAACCACAGGAAGTAGCGGATGGCAAGCAATATTACACCATGCACCCCATCCTTAAACACCTTACAGAACAACGTTGGCAAAATCACGACGATACTTAAGGAGTAGCGACGTAAATCAATAGCCAATTCTGAAACTTTCGAGCTTGCGTCTTCCAGATCATTGTCAAAAAGGAGTTTTGGATCACCTTCTGTATCTGTAAAAACTTGATTTTCGGCTATGGGAATTAGCGTTTGTGCCTGTATTAATTTTAAGTATTTCTTGTATTGGATTAGGATAGATACGTATGGTAGAAGATGGAGAAGTCTCACAAGGAATGAACGATTGGGAGTGTTTCGTAAAGTGTGTCTACGGGCTAGCCATCCTTCAGATTATAGGCGCGGGCGGGCCAGAGACACACTTAATTGAACCGTCTCGAAAAGGTTTTCTAAGCCTCTTCATATTATTGAAGTAGGTTTAGGAAACCGCTCTAAATATCAAAACTAATCTCCACCTCTGCTGTGGTAGGATGCGCCTGACAAGTCAGGATAAACCCTTCTTCTACCTCATCATCATCTAGTGCATAACAAGCATCCATTTTAACAGCCCCATTCATTACCTT
>Ga0114957_1002164_pt1 | contig 19323 bp, 15 predicted proteins | sample BantaG_FD_87175 | JGI IMG/M metagenome (GOLD analysis project Ga0114957, IMG submission 87175) | Marine algal microbial communities from Bantry Bay, Ireland - BantryBay_4 metaG | ecosystem: Host-associated > Algae > Red algae > Unclassified | place: Bantry Bay, Ireland | collected 2014-11-21 | reverse complement strand
CATCAAAGATTCCCGGATGTGCTTTTTCTACTTCATCTAATAATAAAACCGAAAAAGGACGTTCCCGAATCTTTCGTACCAAGACACCTACCTCTTTACCTGAACCAATAAATTTACTGATCTGACAAGGATCTTGAAATTCACTCATCTCGATTCTGACGAGTGGTTTTTGTTGTTGGCCTTTGCCAAAAAAGTAATTGGCCAGTGCTTTTGCGCTCGCTGTTTTCCCTACTCCTGTGGGGCCTGCAAACAGAAGGGTTTGAATGGGTTTGTAAGGATTATTTAATCCGGCTTTGAATACTTTTACGATGCCGGATAGTTGCGCCAACGCTTGCGGTTGACCGATGATCTGTTCCTGAAAATACTGATTCAATTCGGCGGTATCCAGCCGTAGGTCGTCCCGTAAAAATAGTTCGGGCATCCCCGATTGTTCGATAAACTGATCCAGAATATGCTTTTTGGTGATCCGCTGACGGGTACTCATTCGGGCTTCACTGATGGCTTTTGCCAAAAATCGGATTCCCTTGCCGGGAAATTTTTGATACGGGAAATAGCGATACAATAAGCGATACATTTCCGTCAAGGCTTCATTGCTGATCCGAATCCTCATCTGTTGCTCCGAGTAGTCTGCCATTTTTTGGAAGACCGCCTGTATTTTTGGTTTGGGCAATTCCTTTAGGGTAACGAGCTGAAACGTTTCCACAAAACCGGGTAATAATCGTCTCATACTTTCCAGTTCCGTAGGCGTCACTTCGCTAATGATGGTCAATTGGCCACTTTGTAAATAGTCTAATAAAAATGCACCCACACTTACTGCGGCATCTGCACCACCAATTTGTAATAATTGTATAACATCTACCAGGTAGAGCGTTCCACTCACCTTCCGTAAATCGTCAATAATGGCTTCACAGATTTCCTGCCATTCCCCCAAGTATTTAGCCCTCGATACAAATTGGCGGGAACGCATTTCCCAAAAAGTCCGATTACTGGAAGGACCAGACTTCGCACTTAATTTTTTAATCACCTGCCGCAATACCGCCGACTTCCCAACTCCTGAGTCACCGACAATCAACAGGTTGGTTTTTTCAACTCGTATTTTGTTATACACCTCTTCTACCTTATCTTCCATTTCCCAAGCAGCATCAGGTAGTTGGTTACGGGAATTTTGTCGCTTTGGTGCAGGCAATTTACCGGCCAGCTTATCCAGATACGCTAACTCAACCGGCCATTCAAAATGACGATGAATCGCACGTTTCTCATTGACCCTCAATTTAACAAAATCCATTTTAGCCATTTCCAAATCCAGATAACGGTATAGCTGACTCGGCGTATACTCATTAAAAATACTAACGACAAAATGATTGAATATGGCTTTAAATTGACGAGGTTCGTAATAATAAAAATAGAGATTAAATGCGGGCAAATAACATTCATAATGTCCTTGCCCAGTATCTCCAAAAACGGCAGTCACCGTTACTTGAGTAGTCGTACTCATGGGATACCTGCCCGAATCATCCTTGTAGGTGGGTCGGATCTTTACCTCAAAATTTTTCATTTTGGGTTCCTCAATATCGAAGGGGGAATATTCACCGGTTTTGCGATATTTCTTTTTTAAGTGATCCAGTATTTTCGTCTTCAAAGTTTTTAAATCACTTTCCACCACCTGCAAATCCATACCCACCAACACACCAACTACTTTATCAGTAGATAATGGATAGTAGAGAAGCGGATAGGTAATGGTCGTCATGCTAAAATTGTGTAAAGAAGTTGAAGTTGTTTAGAAGCACAAAATACGAAAGTAGACTATAAATTCAAAAGGCAGCTATTCCCTAAAGAATAGCTGCCTTTTACTAAGTTCTAAACATGATAAGTAACTGCCTACCGATCAGGGGAAGTAGCATTTTGCTTTTAGCTGTTGGCTGCCTTCTAACGCAATTTCACGAATGAGGGAAGCCAACCAGCTAATGGCCAATAGCCTGAACTAGGCACTCTAAATATTATTTACCAATTACCAATCGCTGAGTAGCAATCTTATCACCTACCGTTAGGCTAACCAAATAAATACCAGGCGCAAGTCCACTGGTATTTAGTGGATACTGATATTTCCCTGCACCACTCTGGCTCAGTTCATCGTTCATCATTTTTTGTCCAGTAACTGATTTTACGGTAATGATCAAATCAGCTCCTTCACTTAACTCATACTCCAGCCGAGTCACATCAGATGCCGGGTTAGGGCTAAGACGCATACCGAATGTTTCCGGACTAGCTACCTCTTCTACACTAACTTCCTCAGAACAACCCATCGAAGTATCCAGGTATTCGTTCACTCGGATAGATACTTCTGAGATGGTACTGGCATTGATTGGGTCTCCCTCATCTGCATCCAGGTTGAGTCCCGGTTCATCATCAAATTGGTACCATATCGCCAGGTGATCGCTTTCAATGATCGTGGAATGAGGAAAGATGGCATCCGTCATCGGCACGAGTAGTCCAAAAAGCGCTAGGTCTTCGTTGATCACATTATAAGGACAAGCCCACGTAGTTCCACCATCTTCAGAAGCGGTGACATGCACCTGCGCATAATGCTGTGGCTGATCTACGTTTTCACTGAGTAGATTTTCCATTGCCTGGCTATAAGTAATGATTATTTCACCATCGTCCGTTACATTGATATTTGAGGACGTAATGAGTGATGAAATTCCATTGGTATAGATAGCGTCTGCATTATCAAAATCATAAACGCCACTACGGTCTACATCCAGTCCGTCTTCTACCGCTGTAATATATGCTGGATTATCATCCTCAAAAGATTCATTCCAATAAGCCATTCCTAGTGGGAAGAAGTAGCGGTTTAGAAATCCTTCCTGTAAAGTAGAATCAGAATAAATATACATTTCAGAATAAGAAACATGCGCCATTCCATTTGCATCTAATGCCACAGAACCAGAACCGTCAGAGGTACTGAGTGCAAGCGAGTCTGTTCCATCCGCATCATCACGACTTCCAGGTCCACGAGGTGCAACACCTCCAATATCTTCAACCGTATAACTTTGGTTACCCAGTTCAAATTTAAAAAGCGGAAAATCGTGAACAATCCGCTTGGTCCAGGAACCAATGTCTCCGTTTTGATCAGATTTTAATAAAATAACATCATCCGTCAATGGGAAAAGTGCAATCGCAACATTTCCATCTTCATCGGCAGCCAACGAGTAAACATCGGCATTGTATCCCAGCGTTTCAGCAGAAGTAGTACCGGGAATAATATGTTCTTGAATCGCCCAGGTTTGTCCACCATCATCACTACGGTAGTAAACCAAAGCCTGCGTAAGCCCCTCGAAGGTAGGTTCGTAAACAGGAGCCGTGGCTGCGCCAGGTCCAGTTACCCCAATAAGGTGAATCGTTTGTCCCACGGCAACAGCACGAGGCCATAGAAATCCTAAAGAAGCAGTACTTGGAACCGTTGCACCTTCTTCCCATACACCAGGGCTGGTTTCACGCACTAACAGTACCTGATTAGAGCTGGCAAAAGTATGGTTAATCACTACTTTGGTACCATCTCCTAATTGTACAATATTCGGCCATCCTGTTCGTGAGTCGGATTCAATCCTTTCCATTGGCTGTCCTCCAAATGGGCTACAGTCTTCAGTATTTTGATAAAACGTCCCTCGGTTCGGGAAATTACCATCAGCAGTAGAAGGGTGTCCAGTCCAAACCATGGAAATATCACAATCCGGTGTCGCAATGATTCGATTACAATGACTACCATTGGTCTGCAAATCATAATAAGTAGTTCCTACCCATTCTTCAGCTGCTTCACCGTTTTGCTGTGCACCGTTGAGCATATATTGCTCGTGGAGGGTTGTTCTGATGGGACCACTGGGTTCCAGCAGGTGGGTATAATTTCGAGCAAAGGCATTTACCAGCTTTGTCGTTTTTGGGGCCTCAATTTGCAGGGTACGTTCCTGTTGGGCCATTAGTCCTAATGAGCTTAGGAGCAGAAAAAATAGTATTACTTTTTTCATGGTGTGTATGTAGTTAAAAAATGTTTGTAAAATTAAGTGTTAAAAAAAACCTGTTGGCGAACAGCATGGTAAGCGAATCGGATGAACTTATTCCCGATAATTTTCGGGTTAAAGTCTCCATCAACTAACCAATTTAGTTGCCAACAGGTTTATTAGGAATGTTAATTAAATTAGCATCTTTTGAGATGCTAAAATTATTTTCCTACCACCAATTTCTGAGTTGCAATACGATCTCCAGTTCGAAGACTAACCAAGTAGATACCAGGGGTTAACTGGTTTAAATCTATTTGGTGCGTATGTACACCAACAGATGTAGCACTCACTTCAATCTGGCTGATTCGTTCTCCGATTACATTTGAAAGTTCAATCTGAACATCATCTGCACGATCCATTTCAAAGCTAATGGTCGTTAAACCAATCGCAGGGTTTGGAGATACGGTAAACTTGAAAGATTCAGGAGCTACTGGATTTTCTGTTCCTACCGCACAGCTCAATAAACCTGATTTAGGACCTAATCCGATGATATCATTTACATCTATTGTTATCATACCAATCGTGTTAGAATTAATTGGGTCAGCTTCTGCATCTGGCTGAAGGTTAAGACCTGGCTCATCATCAAATTGATAGTATAAAGCGAAATTATTACCACCAGCATATTGAATGTTAGGGAATACCGCATCTGTCATCTCAACCAAGAATGGGAAAAGAGATAAATCTGCATTAATAATATCTACAGGATCTACCCAAGATGTTCCGTCATCAGAAGATCCAGTCATCCATACGTGTGTATAGTGTTGTATAGGATTCATATCTACGGGATCTTCCCGTACCAGGTTTTCCATTGCCATCGTATAAGCAAGTACAATTCTGTCGTCCTCATCGATAGATAAGGCAGGCATACTCACGGCCATATTCCCGTTATGTTGTGCAAAATTATTAAAGGACTCTATAGCTAAAGAATCATCCATGTTTACATCCAACAGGTTAAAATCAGATTGGTTAACACGGGTAAATCCATCAACACATTCGTTCCAGTAAATTAAATCAACAAAAAATGGAAAGAAAGTAAAACTACCATCTGCTGCAGTGGTATCAGCAGCAGAGATATATCTTTGAGGAAAGACAACGTGTGCATTACCTCTACTATCCAAAGCTACCGCACCGCTACCATCAGACGTTAAGATCGACAACGCTGCGGCGGAAGTAGAATCTTCATCACCAAATCCAGGTCCGTCGGGATCAATGCCACCAATCTCGTCAAGCGTGTATGGTGTAACACTAGGAGTCCACTTAGTAAAAGGAAAGTCCTGAACTATTTTCTTTTCCCAGCTATCACCACCATTAGTAGATTTCATCAAAATTATGTCTGCCAAACTAGGGAATACTGCTACTGCAACATTACCCTGATCGTCAGCAGTCAACTGGTAGCTATCACCACCGATTCTGTCAAATTGGGTAGAATCTATACCTGGAAAGACAAAGTCACTGATGTCCCAGTTCATACCTCCATCTTGTGAACGAAAATACATTAATGCAGGATCTAAGCCCATCCAAGGAGCACCACCATTTGCAGCAGGAGTAGATACCGCTACCATGTGAATCGTATTTCCTACGGCATGAATCTGTGGCCAAAGTAGACCGAAGTTAACTTCCGTAGGAATCAAAGACTGCGTCCACTCTGTCGCACCAGCTGGGCGACGTAGCATCACTAAGTCGTTTACAGCAGCAGGCAAGTGGTTAACAATGATGTCAGTACCATCGTCCAGTGTTGTAATATTAGGCCATCCAGTACGGTCAGTAGCTTCAAGTCTAAGGGTAGGCTGTGCACCGAAGGTAGGGGAGTTTACAGATTCATTAAATCCAGTTCCTCTGTTAGGAAATCCCATGATTTCCGTTTGCTCGTGATGAGTCCATACGGCACGAATGTTCATCGCGTCATCTGCCTGAATACGATTCTGGCCAGCACCATTTGTTTGTAGATCGTAAAAAGTAGTACCGATCCACTCTTCCTTACCTTCCTGATTACGCTGTGCGCCTTGCTCAAAGAAAATATCGTGAGCTGACTTACGAATGGGGCGATTCTCCAAAGATTCAGTTCCATCGAGGTTGCGTTCATAAATACTCCCGGTTGCGGTTTGCAACTGAATATCAGTAACTGCATTGTTTTCTTGAGCAGTCACGGAAAAGGTGGCAAAAATTAAAAATAAAAGTAAAAGATTCTTCATAATTCAGAATTTTGTTTTGTAATAAAAAATTAAAAGCTCGGATAGGGTTAGATTGAAAAGCTGAAATCTGATATATTTTCAACCTAGACCTCTATTTATAGTTCTTCAAGAATAACTTGATATCAAGGGGCTAATATAGGAATTATATCCGAATTTGCAGAAATACTATATGAGATTATTTTGTCTGCTAATATTCATTTTTAAACAACTTCTCTATCTTTTCCGCTACTTTTGCGCCCGTATGAAGGTTTTTAAAAAATTATCCGCTTTACCCCCTATTCCAAACGCCGTAATAACCATCGGGAGCTTTGATGGTGTACATAGGGGACATCAACAAATTCTGCAGCAGGTAAAAGAACTGGCAGCAAAGGAAAACGGAGAAAGTGTGGTCATCACCTTTCACCCCCATCCCCGCCATGTGCTTTCTCCCGATAAAGATAGCTTTGGGCTCATTACTTCTGTCGAAGAAAAAGCCGCTTTACTGGAACAATATGGAATAGACAATGTAGTGGTAGTTCCCTTTACGGCGACCTTTTATGAACAGTCTCCAAGGGCGTATATTGAAGATTTTTTAGTCAAAAACTTCCAGCCTCGATGGGTGGTCATTGGATATGACCATCGTTTTGGGAAGGGACGTACAGGAAGTATCTCAGACCTGAAGCAGTATGAAGCCAACGGGGTTTTTAGCTTATTAGAGATTGAAAAGCAGGAGGTAGAGGATATTGCGGTCAGTTCCACCAAAATCCGTAAAGCAGTAAAAGGTGGAGAGATGGAAAAGGCACACCAGCTTTTGGGACACTACTTTGGCTTATCGGGACGAGTGACCCATGGACAACGGATTGGCCATACCCTGGGCTATCCTACCGCCAATATTGAATTGGCAGAGCCAAACAAACTCATTCCTAACTACGGAATTTATGCCGTTCATGTAATGCACCATCATGAAAAATATCAGGGTATGCTCTACATCGGTGACCGCCCCACCCTCGCTGACCACCACAATAAAACCATTGAGGTAAACATTTTTAATTTCTCTAAAGAGATTTATGGAGACCTGTTGAGTGTGGAATTTGTCCGGTTTTTAAGAAAAGATCAGCGATTTGACGGGTTGGAGGCATTAAAAGAACAATTGAACAAAGATCAACTGGCCGCGCTCAAAGTCTTAAATGAAGTTGTTTAGGATCAAAAAAAATAATTAAGTGAAACCCGCTATATCCATCGTCATTCTTAACTATAATGGACGGAAGCATCTCGAAACCTTCCTGCCCAGTGTATTGCAGCACAATATAGCGGGTGCCACGGTATACGTAGCGGACAATGGAAGCACTGATGAGTCGGTGGCCTATCTTAACACCACTTTTCCTGAGGTAACCTTATGTGAACTACCAGAGAACTATGGATTCGCAGAAGGATATAACCAGGCTTTAAAAAATATACCCGGAGATTATTATGTCATTTTAAACTCGGATGTTCGGGTAACCCAAGGCTGGTTGGACGCCCCCATCGCCCTTATGGAAGCTGATGATTGTATCGCAGCAGTACAGCCCAAAATTCGTTCCTCAGAAAAACCAACGCATTTTGAATATGCCGGCGCTGCGGGCGGACTGATGGATCGTTATGGATATACTTTTTGCCGAGGGCGGATTTTTGAGGTATTGGAAGCTGATACTGGACAACACAATAGACCAATAGAAATTACCTGGGCGTCGGGTGCCGCATTATTTATAAGGGCAGCACTGTATCATCGCTTTGGTGGATTTGACGGAGATTATTTTGCGCACATGGAGGAGATCGATTTATGCTGGCGGCTAAGAAGGGCGGGGTATCGAATTATGGCTACGCCTGACTCGGAAGTGTATCATCTGGGCGGAGGCACCCTGGACTATCAAAGTCCTAGAAAGACGTTTTTAAATTTTAGAAACATATATTTTACTTTATTTAAAAATTTATCCACCGCTAAATTATGCTGGCTGATTCCACTACGGCTTGTCCTGGATGCGGCAGCGGCATTACAATTTATTATGAAAGGGCGATTGGATTTAGTGGGTGCGATTGCACGGGCACATTGGGCGTTCTTCGGTCAGTTTTTTTATATTCTTAAAAAAAGAAAAGCCACCAAAGCGATTGTAGCACAACACCGTATTGGGTCTGAAAACAAATCGGCGATCTATCCCCGCTCCATTATTCTAGCCTATTATTTTAAAAAACAAAAAACATATCATGAGTTACCCCATGTCGAAAAAGAATAATAAAATTACGATACTCCATGAAGACGATCATTTGGTTGTCCTGAATAAACCGGCCCACGTTCTGTCTATCCCAGATCGCTATATTGCAGAACGGCTCAACCTGGTGGATTTTCTCAAAGAACGATACGAGGATATTTTCGTTGTACATCGGTTGGATAAAGAGACTAGTGGGGTGATCTGCTACGCAAAAACCGCTGAAGCACATCGCCACCTTAACAAGCAATTTGAAGCCCGTACCACCCAAAAAATTTATCAGGTCATCGTAGAAGGACATCCGGTGGAAGCAAGCGGAATCATTGACAAACCTATTAGTCGTCATCTGTCCATCGCAGGAAAAATGCGAATTCATAAAAGTGGAAAACCATCCATTACCCACTACGAAGTCAAGGAAGCCATCGGTGCTTATAGTCTGCTTCACGCCGATATTAAGACGGGACGCACGCACCAAATTCGTATCCACTTTGCGTCAATCGGTCACCCACTGCTGGTAGATAAGATGTATGGCCGACAGGAAGCGTTTTTTCTTTCTAGTTTAAAACAAAAAAAATACAATTTGGGAAAGGATCAGGAAGAACGTCCGCTCATGTCTCGTACTTCGCTTCATTCCTGGCAGCTAGGATTAGATCATCCTGATAGTGGAGAACGGATGGAATTTACGGCTCCGCTACCAAAAGATTTTTCGGCGGTGGTGAAGCAATTACGGAAATGGGCTTAGAGGTTATTCCTAGAAGTTATTAAAAAAGCCGTACCGGAAATTAATCCAGTACGGCGAAACACCTTTTTCTTGAGAGAGAATAAGAATGTGTATTTTAAGTGTTATGCAAACCTTCTGTCCGGTAGGCAGACACTCATAATTTTAATAGTGGTGTTTCGAGTAGTAACTTATTTATGCTGTTTTATATACTTCGAGTAAAGCCCCGATTTTGTCCATCAAATCTTCTGGGCCAAATGGTTTTCCGACGTGATCGTTCATACCAAACAACTTAGCTTTTTCTTTTTCCGTAAGGAAAGCGGATGCGGTCAATGCGATGATTGGCACATCCCGTTTGCGCGGGTCTGTTGATTTACGAATTTCGGCGGTGGCTCGATAGCCGTCCATTCGGGGCATTTGAATATCCATTAGTACGAGATCAAAGTAGGCATGTTCAAATGCTTCGAGTGCTTCGAGTCCATCATCAGCAGTAACCACGTTGACACCGATTTTGTCTAGCATTTTGGCAACTACTAATTGGTTTATTTTATTATCTTCAACCACTAGGATTTTATATCCTTTCAGGTGTTCAAAAGATTTTAGACCGCGTGCTTCTCTTTTTTCAGGAGCATTATTGTTAGAAATTTTAAAGGGTAAGTAGATGGTAAATTTAGTACCTTTCCCCATATTGGAATCTACCTCAATTTTTCCATTTTGCAAATCTACCAATCGCTTGGTAATCGTCAGCCCAAGGCCAGCATATCCTTCAAATATATCTCCTGATTTGTTGTTGCCGAGTTCGCGGAACATCTGCTGGAGTTGTTCATCCGTCATTCCTACTCCGGTATCTTCAATCGTCATAACGACGACCGCTTCTTTCGCTTTTAATTCGTGTAATTTAATGTCTACGTTTATTGATCCATTTTGGGTAAACTTAATGGCATTAGAAACCAAGTTGGTCAGGATCTGATTCAGTCGTACCGGATCACCGATCAGGCACTTGGGAATAGCATCATCGAAAGAATAATTCAGTTCAATTTTTTTATCTCGTGCTGGTAACAGGAATCGTTGGTGTGTATCCTCAATGGTATCCGAAGGACTAAATTCGCGGCTTTCCAGGTTGAGTTTACCCGCTTCTATTTTGGAGAAATCCAATACATCATTAATGAATACGACCAGGTTATTGGCAGAGAATTGTAGCGTTCGGAGATGTTCGATCTGATCGGTACGAGGCTCTTCTTCCAATAGTAAATGAGTCAAACCAATGATGATATTCATCGGGGTACGCATTTCATGACTCATGGTGGCCAAAAAACGATCTCTTGCAAAAGAGGATTGTTCGATCGACTCCCGCTCGGCCATTTCGTTGACCAGTTTGTGGTTCAGTCCATCTAGGCTGTCATTCTTTTCGTTAAGTAAAGCATTCTTTTCCGCAATCTCTTCGGTCTGTCGACTGATTTCTTCATTCTTGGTCAATAATAATTTATTATCATGCTGCTTGCGACGGAAGCTGGTAAACAATACGACTAACAATAAACTCCCCATACCGAGCAATGCAAATAAGAACGTTCTCATCTTTGCAGCGGTGGCCTGTTCTTGTTCCAGCGCACCGATTCGTGCTTGATTCTTTTCGGCTTCAAATTCCGACTCATACTTGGTCGTTAATTCCAGCAGCGCTTTGTCTTTTTCATTATTATAAAAAACATCTCGGCTATTGGTGTAGGCGATGTGCATATCGTAGGCAGACTGGTATTCCCCCATATCGTGATACGCCTTTGCTAAATCCTGATAGATATTTTGTGTTTGTGGCGACTGGCCTTCCGTGGCGAGTAGCTGAACACTGATGGCGAGTTGTTTTTTTGCTAATTTCGTTTTTTTCATTTTGGCGTAAACCACACCAAAGTTTTTATGGGTTTCGGCCAGTGCAATCTGATCGTTTAGGTCGGAACGAATACCAAAGGCAGTTTCATTATTTTCCAATGCCTCTTCATAATCTCCTTGTGCCATGTAAACCAGTGCCATATTATTAAAATCACGGCCGATAGCATCCATATTTTCAGTCGAGCTATTTAAATCCAGTGACATATTATGATAGGTCAATGCTCCCTCATGGTCACCCAGGTCGCTTACAATATTTCCTAAAAAGCTGGCGATTCCTGCTGCTTTAGACAATTCTTCGACCTCAACATTCATTTCCATGGCGGTGGCATAATATCCTTTAGCCTTGCCATATATTTTTTTAAATAAATAGACATCCCCCAAGTTCTTGCTAGTTTCTGCAGCCCCGGTTTTATCATTCAGATTTTTTCGAATAGCGAGTGCTTCTTCCAGGTGAGAAATGGCATTGTCGGTATTTTCCTGTAGAAAAAACAAGCGACCAATATTATTTTTTGAGCTGGCCAGACCATGTTGGTCTTGAATTCCGTCCCGAATTTTGAGTGCGGTCACGAATTTCTTCATCGCATTGGTATAATCCAATTTGGCCTGATAGATCAGTCCCATATTGTCCAATGCTTTGGCTTCTTCATCTGGTTCGTTGTTCGCACGAGCCAAATCCATGGCTTCCATGACATAGCGTTTGGCCTGAATTTCCTGACCATCGGCAACCATGAGCCCAGATAACTCATTCAGCGTCTTGAGTTTGTCTCTACCCTGCTGGGTATTAACTTGCTTTTTGAGTTGTTCGATTTGCTCAGACTGGGCACATAAAAAAGAGATGGAAAAAGATAAAAGGCAAAAGAAGGTGAGAATTTGCTTCATTTGTAAAGGTGTTTCATAATATAAAGGTGTAATCAAAACTTTATTCCCTCAATGGAAGTAACGAATACTTCCTAGTATTGAAATAAACATATAAAACATTTAGCAAATTTGATGCCGAAGCCGGATATATACTCTAAAAATAGATGTGTATTTTATTGAAAATAAAGCTACTTGTTTTGAAACAAGTTTTAGTTATTTGGTAAGACTGAGCTGCCCACATACTTTCATCATCTCTTTGTACTTTTGGGTGGAGGCTAATTTAGGATCATAAAATTCTTTCATACTAAATTTTTTAATCCGGTCTATATAGCAATCACAGAACGCTACTGGATTATGGGTTGCCTTAAAATCTTCCTCCATCTCATAGGTTACGGAGAATCGGATACTCTCCTCTTGTTCAGGAGTTATATGATCTTCCATACTAGCTGGATTAAAGTCAATATTTTCCAAAACACAGTTGTCCAAAAAACTAACAAAATCAGGAGCGGTGGTATTATTGATATGGTCAAAATCACCATCCGCGAATTTTTTCATCTTATCTGGATCATCCTTAAAATAATCATATAAATAAGGGACGGCACAATCACAGTATTTTTCTGCCCCTCGATTTTTACCAATTTTTTCCTCGCTGGCTTTGATACATATTTTATGGATGTGTGCTATCTCGGAATTACCGGACTGGCATCCACTGGTCCAGCTCGCCGCAAGGAGCAAGAGAAAAATAACACTGTAATTAACGTATTTTAAAAAAATCATTGTTGGATTATTCTTGGGAATGTTATATACCTCAGCGTGTACGATATATGGTTGTAAAATGTTTTGCCTGAAGTGAAATTCATCCTTACTGTTCCATTTCCCACTGTTCGATCCTCGCCCTATACTCTTCGTAAGTATCCATAAAAATAGGTACTGAACGTTTTGCATTTTTTCCAGCTCCATTCATCATCAAGCAAAAGGCAATATCCTGACCGTGGTCAACTGCCATTTCTCCTTTGTAGTGATTGACAAACCCGCTGTGATAGGCTAGTTTTTTCCCATTATAATTCAGGATTCGCCAACCCAGTCCATAGTTTGCCTGCTGAAGTTTTGGCCAGTTGGAAAAATAGCGACGTTTGACGGGGGTTTTGATGACGGGTGTAAAAATGGGTGCTAAGTCGGCCGAGGTGAGTATCCCTGGAAATTGTCCCAACAACAAACGCAAATAAGTAGCCATGTCATGAATACTCGCATTGATGCCTCCAGCGGGAACAGCGGTGTAATATTTTTTTGAAACGGAGGTTTCATGCCAGCCAGATTTAGTAGCACGATGTGGAAGCGCTACATTTTTTCCGTTTAACATGGACGCCTGCGTCATCGACGCATCCGCCATTCCTAATGGATTAAAAATCTTTTCCTGTAATAAGGTTTCGTAAGATTGCCCTGTAGCAACCCGATGTACTTCACCGATGACACTAAAGGAAGCATTCTGGTAACTATACACCGTTCCTTCCGGCCCTACCAATTTTACTGTTTTTAGTTTTGGAATAATATCCTTTGTCGGAATGCTTGCTTCCACCAGATTGGTGTAGGTATGATAAGGTAACCCAGTAGTATGTGACAATAGATGACGGAGTTGAATACGCTGGGTTTGTTGAGCATCGGCAAGTTGAAATTCAGGGAGGTAGTCCACTACGTAGTTGTTCCAGTGGAGTCGTTTTTCGCGCACTAGCCGAGCGGTGAGTACGCTAGCCATAGATTTCGATAAGGAGGCAATTCGGAAGACGGTATGTTCATCCACCGGTTGTCGGGTGTTAACGGAACGGACTCCGAAAGTGCGAAGAAAAACCTGATCCTTATAGACCATTGTGACGGCAGTACCTGGAATATTATTTTCCTTAATAAGGTCGCCTATTTGTGCAAAACAATCATTGACCCATTGCTGAACAAAAGGATTGATCTTCTGAGCAGGAGTCGCAACGGTTGGGGTTAACAAGACCTCCTCTTGCGTACTATAATTCGTCCACCCCACAATAGCAATCAATGAACACACCAACAAAATCATCCAACGAAACATGCGCCTTTTTTTATTTAATCAAAACAGTGTAAGTAATAGACTTTATTATAGAGTCACGGATGGTAATAGGGGTATTCTAAAAGCCCCAAAATTAATACTTTTACAACGAAGTAGACAGAACTCCAAAAATTTCTTTATTATTGAACATGCAAATGATCCAAAAAATAACGGTAGCCATAGTAGATGATCAAAAGCTGATCATTGATGGACTGATGTCTTTATTACAAGAGAGTGAGGAAATAGAAGTGGTAGGTTTTTCTACTAATGGCAATCAGGTGAAAGAATTATTAGCGTGCAAAAATCCAACGGTGGTTTTATTGGATTATCGGTTTCCCGATTTGCCCAGAGACGGGATTGAAATAGCGGAGGAGATGTTGTCTTACTATCCCGATGCTAAATTTTTGATGCTTACCAGCTACGATGAATTTGCGTTGGTAAAAGAAGCATTAAAAAAAGGCATTAAAGGATATTTATTAAAAAATACTGGAACAGAAGAACTGATATTCGCGATCAAACAGGTCGCTGCCGGCCATGCTTATCTAGGCCCTCACGTGCAGCAAAAAATTATCAATACCTGGGAAAATGAAGGCCAAAACGGGATACAAAACCCATTTGGAAAACCACTCAAAAAAGGCAACATAGATCATCCACTCACGAAGAGAGAGCTCGAAGTTGCCCGTCATTATGCGGCGGGAAAAGCCCGTAAAAAAATCGCCAAAGATTTATTTATCAGCACCAATACGGTAGATACTCATTTAAAAAACACCTTTGGAAAACTAAATGTAAAAAACGTAGCAGAGCTTATTAACTATCTCATGGACAAGGGGTTACGATAATTTATCTTTTGCACTGATTAGGATCAATATCAAACTCGTAGCGCAGACATTCCTCCATCTACCCCGATGATTTGCCCACTGATCCAGCTACTATTATCAGACAATAAAAAAGCTGCCATTTTAGCAATATCCTCCGGTGTACCTGTGCGGCGCAGCGGATGCCGCTGGTCAGATGCTTCCCGCTTTTCGGGCGTACTCAGTAGATTTCCCGCCAAATCGGTATCCGTCAAAGAAGGGGCAATACAGTTGACCCGAACAACGGGTGCCAGCTCTGCGGCCAGCGAACGAGTGAGTCCTTCCACCGCAGCTTTGGCCGTAGCGATACTCGCATGAAAAGGCATCCCTTGTGCAACAGCAACAGTGCTGAATAAGACGATGCTACCTGCTTTGGATTTTTTCAATTTGGTCAATACGGCCTTGATCGACTTAACAGCTCCTAAGACATTGATATTAAAATCTTCTTCGAAGGTGGCCAATTTTAGGGATCGAAAAGGTTTGAGGGTGATACTTCCTGGGCAGTAAGCCAGCCCATGTATCTCCTCCGGCAAGGTATCTTTTGGGAACTCATCCGTCGTCGCATCAAAGGCAATATGGGTTACTTCTTCTGGTAGTCCATCCCGGTTTCGGGCGTAGACTATTACGTCGTTTTCGGTTGATAAAAGTTCCTGAACTAAAGCAAGCCCAATACCACGCGTACCGCCGATGATTACAAATTGTCGTTTCATTAAATAGAATTAGTTTTATAAAAAATTAAGGAACGGTCAGTTAACAGTGAAAAACGGCTTTTGTTGAAGAATCGTCTAGCAGCTCCATTTATTTAGTCGTCATTCCTTATCTTTGGATCAACAAATAATTTATCATTATGAAAAAGAATACCTCATTTAGTTCTATCTGCGTCCATGAGCTTTCAGAAAAGCGGACGACTAAACCACATCAGTTGCCTATTTATGCGACCTCTTCTTTTGAGTTTGCGGACATCAATGAAGGGATCGATATTTTTACGGGAAAGAAAAAAGGACATGTATACGGTCGATATGGGAACCCTACTTTGGAAGCAGTAGCGGAGAAGATTGCGTTGCTGGAAACCCATGGGACAGACTTGACAGCAACGGGTATTATGGTAAGCTCGGGAATGGCAGCTATTTCTACTTTAGTGATGGGTTGTTTAAAAAGTGGAGACAAGTTATTGACGCAAGGGAATCTCTATGGCGGAACGACGGAGTTGTTTTTAAAAATCTTTGCACCACTTGGAATTGAAATTATTTTAATGGATTTGGGTAACCCAGAAAAAGTAGCCGACACCCTTAAATCCGACCCTGCCATAAAAATGTTGTATTGCGAAACACCAGCTAATCCGACAATGGCTTGTGTCGATATTGCCGCACTTGCCAAAATCGCAAAACAATACAAGGTTATTACCGCCATTGATAATACTTTTTGCACGCCTTATTTACAAAAGCCTTTAGCGTTAGGGATTGATTTTGTGATTCATTCCACGACCAAATATCTGAATGGACATGGTAATAATATCGCGGGCGTCATCGTGGGTACCAATACAGATTTAATGGAAAATAAAGTATGGGCGGCGATGAAACTCATCGGCACCAACTGTAATCCATTCGATGCCTGGCTAACCAACAACGGCCTTAAAACCCTTACCCTCCGTATGGATCGACACAGCGCCAATGCCCTCACGCTCGCGCAACGCCTGGAAGCACACAAGGACGTCGCCCATGTCAACTATCCGGGACTACCATCTCATGCTTCCCACGAGTTGGCCAAGCGGCAAATGTCTCAGTTTGGAGGGATGCTGAGCTTTGAGTTGAAGGGAGGACTGGATGCAGGAATTGCATTGATGAACCGCGTCAAACTTTGTACCCTCGCGCCTACCCTCGGAGATGTAGATACGCTGATTTTACATCCGGCCACTTCATCTCATCTGAATGTAGACAAAGAAATTCGGGAACGAAACGGGATTACTGATGGGCTGATTCGATTGTCTGTGGGAATTGAGGAGGTAGAGGATATTTGGGATGATTTGTTTTGAAAGTAATGCGACCCGATTTGGGGCGATTGAACGTGGGCTTGTTCTTTGGCCAACAAGCTAGCAAGTCAATAGCCGAACCGTTCACACTAGAACCGCTTATACACCGTTACCTGCTGCTGCTCTACCAATTCCAGTTCCAGATTTTCGAGGTCTACTTTTAAAATTTTATAACACAGACCAGCGCCCACCATCAGGAATTCTCCGTCCATGCTTTGCGGACCATTGCAGGAAATGACGATAGAAAGCGGTTGCGAATCTTTTGATTCTCCTTTAGGCATATCCGTAATTTTTATAAAAGTTTTTCCGCGAATCTGTAGCTTTTCTCTAAATTCCGCTACGTTCCGCCAGTCGCCTTGTATCCGTTCAAAGTTATTAGTTGCAACGGAAGGGGTGGAAATATCAGAAGGCGTGGCGACGACGTTTTGTGGCTGTTTTTGAGTAGGTGCCTCCGTGGCAGTAGCAGGCGTAGAGGTAGACGTATCAGAGGAGCAGCCAAGCATTCCTAAACAATACAATAAACAAAAGATACCAATTAATTTTTTCATGATTTTTAGATTATTTACTTAAAAAAGTATTTTTTACGTTATACTATTCAAAATATCGTTTTTGATATCATCCAGGTGTTCCAATCCTACAGATATTCGTATCAGGCCATCTGAAATGCCTACTTCTGCTCTGGCTGCTGGAGTAAGTTTGGCGTGCGTAGTAGAGGCAGGATGTGTGGCGATGGTTCGCGTATCCCCCAAGTTAGCACTTAAAGAACACATTTTCAAACGATCAAGGCATTTCTTTCCCGCCTCGAATCCTCCTTCCAGTTCAAAGGTGACCAGTCCCCCACCCTGTGACATTTGCCGACGGGCAACGGCTACCTCAGGATGACTCTCTAAAAATGGATATCGTACCGACTTCACTGCGGGCAATGCCTCCAACCACTTCGCTAATGCGAGCGCACTGGCACAATGACGGTCCATACGTACGGCAAGGGTTTCCAGGCTTTTGGACAAAATCCAGGCATTGAATGGAGAAAGTGACGGGCCAGTATTCCGTAAGAATCGCTTGACCGGTTCCACCTCTTTTTCACTTCCTGCGACCAGTCCACCGACCACTCGGCCTTGTCCATCCATAAATTTGGTAGCAGAATGGGTAACGAGATGGGCGCCGAAATTCATGGGACGCTGGAGGTAGGGAGTGGCAAAACAATTGTCTACAACTAATAAAATTTTATTTTCCTCACAAAATTCACCCGCTTTTTGTAAATCTAATATGTCTAGTCCGGGGTTAGAAGGTGTTTCTACAAAAAACATCTTTGTGTCCTTACGCAAATGTTGCGCCCATTGTGTAGGATCAGTCGGAGCAACAAAGGTGGATTCGATTCCCCACCGGGGCAACCAATTCTTTAATACCTGATGAGTAGAACCAAAAATAGCTCTTGAACAGATTAGGTGATCGCCTGCCTGTAAGTGCGCCATGATAACACTAAAAATAGCGGACATTCCCGACGCAACTGCCACGGCAGATTCTGTTTCTTCGAGGCTGGCTACTTTTTTTTCGAGCTCCCGACAGTTGGGGTTGGTGAATCGGCTGTAAATATTCCCTGCTTCCTCTGCTGCAAAAACGGCCCGCATTTGCTCGGCGTCATTGAAGGTGTAGCTGGACGTAGGGAAAATAGGGACACTGTGTTCGCGCTCCTCTGATCGCTTATTTTGTAGGCGAATGGCCCTGGTTTCAAAGTGTTTTTTCATAATTTATTTTTAAGGAATATTGACAAAATAACTTAGGAATGTTGATAAAAGAAATTAAGACACTATGCTTCCTCTTTTTCCATCACGCTACCTGTTCGCCATTAATGGTAAAATGATATTCCATTTCTACAGTTGAATCCAGCATTTTAGAGACGGAGCAGTATTTACCTAAAGACATTTCTATGGCTTGTTTTACTTTGGCTGGTTTTAGGTTTCCTTTGAAATGGTAATGAAAAATAATTTTTTTAAAAACCGCAGGAACCGCATCGACTCGCTCGCCATGTACTTCTATTTTGAGGTCATCGAATGGTTGGCGCATTTTTTTTAAGATCAGATGAATGTCAATACTACTGCACCCGCCAGCGGCCATCAGCACGAGTTCCATCGGACGCAATCCTTTGTCGGCTCCACCACTATTCGGGCCACCATCAATATCTACTTTATGCGTGCTATCTCCTTTGGCAATAAAATGAACCGCCTTATTTTGTCTTTCTAAAGTAACTTTCATTTTTTGATAAAATTTTGATTTAACAATTCTAGTCCAATCGTGGGATTTAATTTATTATTTTTTAAAATGGTGACAAATTTTATCGCACAATCGCTGGGCACCGTTCCATCGGGTATCGGCTGAAAAGGTTGCGGAGGCAGATCTGTTTGCTGGTGAATACCGGGATAAATGAGGACTCCTCGATGCGCGT
>Ga0114957_1002162_pt1 | contig 19330 bp, 11 predicted proteins | sample BantaG_FD_87175 | JGI IMG/M metagenome (GOLD analysis project Ga0114957, IMG submission 87175) | Marine algal microbial communities from Bantry Bay, Ireland - BantryBay_4 metaG | ecosystem: Host-associated > Algae > Red algae > Unclassified | place: Bantry Bay, Ireland | collected 2014-11-21 | reverse complement strand
TTTTCGCCTATCCTTCGTTACAAAAATACTCACTACCCTAAGGGGTAGCTCCGTTTTTTGTGCCTTGACTAGACAAAAAATAGCCTCAGTCAAAATGTATGATTAATTGTGTCCAAGCACTTAGTTGGACAATAGAAAACGTCGTTTATAAGAATATTTTTTTCTATATTTCTCCTTAAAAAATCTTAGTCTAATAACTCAACGGTTTCTAATGTCCAAATACTTAAGTAAGTGCTTGGACACAATTAATTGGAATTAAAATTTACAGAACTCATTGTATTCACAGGAACACATGCCCAATCACTTCCATCCATGGTAGTATTACACATATTCAATTTCATTTGAGTCATCATCCTTAAGCAATTATTTAACACGGTCATTCGGTTGGAGATATCTGGAGTTATATTTTTACAAGCGGTTAACCAGTTTATTTCCACTTCTATCATATTGATGCATTCATCCATTTTGACAATCGGAGATATGCAAACCGTATCCGAAATCGAAGTAAGATAAGTAGTGCTGCAAGCGCAATAATCAAAAGTTCGATCATTAATCATTCCACACCAATTGGAAACTTCTGAACTATTACAAACCGATGCAGCAACATCTTTTGTAATCCAAGCACAAGCAACTGGAACAGTATTACCAGACCAGTTTTCCATCTTCGTAGAAGTTGGACTACACTTAAATCCATTCCAACAACACCACTCATGCATAATCGCACAAGCCAAATGAACTGGAGTGTACCAAGTATTATTAAGCATATTGGGATCAACTCCAATACAACATGTAATTGTATTGTTATAAATATTTTCCATTTCTTTTTGATTGCTACATGGAACAATATTTACCGCCTCAACTGAAGTTGGTTTCACCATATTAATTAAATCATTTTTCCGATGTAAACCTTTGCAAATCACCTCGCCAACTTGCTGATTTGACATTCCATTGGATAAATAAAATCGATTAAAAGCTACCCCATCAGAAGTCCTCCATTGAAAATTATTCACTTTATTTAGCAACTCTTCGCTATAAATAATTTGTTTAAAAATCTCCACACCTGCATCAACTTTAGCAGCTTGAGCAATCGTAAAACCATTTATACGAGAAGAAGTAATGTTAAATTTTAAATTCATAAAACCAGTTTAGTTAGATTAGTTAAATAATATGTCAATGGTGATTTTATGGTTATGGTAGGAAATATTGAAATGCGACCAGGCAAAATTCAATAGTTATTTTTTCTCATTTTATAGTATAAAAAATAATTCCCTATCCAACCTTGATCGTTTGTCAAGATTAGTATAGAAATTGATTAGGTGTATTTTGGTTATGAAGCTGAAATGAAGTTGGTCGTCAAAAAAATTACTAACCAGTTTTTTTACTTAATAATTTTTGCCGTTCTAAGACCTTGTTCGATGCGTCTAAGTTGATTAGGTAACTCTCGCAAATGTGTGGTAGATGACTGATAATATTTTTTAAAAGTTCCATCTGTTCTGTTTGCTTTTTCTGTAGCAGCAGTAAATTTTGAGAGTAATCCTAATAATTTATTAAAATCAGTACTATCCATGTCAACTATTTTTTAATCGTATCTTGAAAAAATCAAAACACTTGATGAGGGAAAAATGGATTATGTTTTGGTAAGAATTTCGTTTGAAGTTATTTTAAAAAGAACAAAAACATTGCCATTTTTTTAATATGTTAACATCTGCTAATTTTTAAATCCTGATGACTGAATGATTTATAAAATTGAATTCATGATAATATTAATTTCATTTTTTTGCAAAAAAAAGCAGCACAAAAACACGTGCTGCCCAAGAAAATATTTAAAAGGACGATTAAATACTTACTTTAAAAACAGGTAAAAAGTAATAAACTTTGGATCTGCTTTCCAAATTTACAAATTACCGACCTCATTTTTCTACCTCCAAATTGGTGTTTTCATATAAGTAAAAACATTTATTGATTTCATTTTATCTCCTTTCCATCACCGGCACATCTTTCATCACCATCTGAATCGTTTGCCGAATGCGCTCTTCTAACATCACGATTTTATGTTTTTTCATTTGCTCAATAACTGACTTATGATAATGTCTAATCGTGATTAATTCTAAATCTTTTTCGACTACGACATTAAATGTTTCTTTCAATTCTTGAATCAATTTGGTCAATCTATCTAAATCTTTTATGGTTACACAAACTGAAAAACTGATCGCCATATTTTGCATCATATTCACCTTTGTTCGATACTTGGTAAATAAATTAAAAATAAAACTTAAATGATGTTCCGCCACAAATGAAAAATCCTTCGTAGATATTTGCAACATCACTTGATCCTTTTCCACTACCACTACTGGCGGATAAAATGCATCCACATTAGCACCAATAAAAGTCCCCTCCCCTGCTGGATCAACGAATGATTTTACGTACATCGGAATACTTTTATTTTGCAAAGGCTTGATGGTTTTTGGATGAATTACTTTTGCTCCGTAATAAGTCATTTCGATAGCTTCTTTGTACGAAAGTCGATCTATCTTTTCCACTTTTTTAAATAAACGAGGATCACCTGTTAATATTCCTGGAACATCTTTCCAAATACTCATACTCTCCGCATCCAAGCAATAAGAGAAAATTGCAGCAGTAAAATCTGAACCTTCTCTTCCCAAAGTGATGGTTGCTTTCTCCTCTGAACTTCCAATAAATCCTTGGGTGATAACAAATCCATTTTTTTGTAACAATGTATTTACATTTCTAGAAACATTATTTTGAGTTACTTCCCAATTCACATTTCCTTCTCGATAAGTATTATCAGTTTTGATAATTTTTCGAGCATCCAACCAATGGTTTAGTAATTTTTCTTTCGCTAAAAAAGTAGCAATTAATTTCGTAGAAAACAGCTCACCAAGTGAAACGACTTGATCGTAAACAAAGTCATATCCTTTTTTGTTTTGTTTTCCTAACAATCTATTTACGGGAGCGACTAGCTTTGATATTTCTTTTTCAAAATCCGTATTTTCACCAAAGAGTTCTTTCGATATTTCCAGATGTCTATTTTGAACTTCTTTTAAAATATCCTTAGCGTTTTGTTTTTTGCCAAAAAAAGCATGCACTACTTTTTCTAAAGCATTAGTCGTTTTTCCCATCGCAGAGATGACGATTAACAAACGCTCCTTTTTGTAATTCTTTAAAATAGAGGCAACATTACGAATCGCTTCAGCATCTTTTACCGAAGCTCCACCAAACTTAAAGACTTTGATATTTTTTCTCATTTTTTACTTAATTGAAATTTAAGCGGTAAAGATAATTGATTTGACCTTCTTTAAAAGTAAAGTTTTCTAGTTTTTTACGATCTTCCAATTTACAAGATGACTTCGAGTCACCTTATGAGTACAACAGAAAAACACATTCCTTTGTATTTTTTTTGTCAAAAAAAGAAACATATATTTACTATTCAGTTTTTTTAGAAAACTGGAAAAGAAATAAAAAATATAACTATGAACACCTCAAAGCCTAAGAAAATTATTACATTTCTGATTTTCATTTTCCCCTTCCTTCTTTTTTCTCAACAATTGGATCACAAGTTGGGCGATATTTTAATTCAACTCAATACTAAAAAAAACATTTATTCTCTAGTCAATGAATTTCAGTTTTTCCAAAATGATTCTACTCATCTTAAAGTCAAAAAGGCAGTCGTTCCAGACATGAACATTTGGCTACTTCATCTTGATTATGTCAATGTAGATGAGTTAGTTTTTTTGGAAAAAATAAAACGGCACGCTGCTGTTTTGAATGCACAGTTTAATCATTTTACCAGCCTGCGTTCTACGATTCCAAATGATCCAGATTTTCCCAACCAATGGCAATATCTCAACGACGGAACCAATGGAGCAATTGCTGATGCGGATATTGATGCTGACCTTGCATGGGACATCGCCACAGGAGGAATAACTGCCAATGGAGATACGATTGTGATTTGTGTTATTGATGCAGGAATTGATCACGACCATGAAGATTTGGTAGGCAACATTTGGGTGAATCAAGCGGAGATTGCAGGCAATGGAATTGATGATGATAACAATGGTTTTACGGATGATGTGCGAGGCTGGAATTCTTTTTCGATGACTGACAATGTATTCAATAACAACGATCATGGAACTTCGGTCGCAGGAGTTATTGGTGCCAAAGGAAATAATAATATTGGAGTCACAGGATTGAATTGGAATATCAAAACGATGGTTGTCATCGGTGGTAGTGGCATGGAAGATGAAGTACTGACTTCTTATTCTTATCCGCTCAGTCATCGAAAAAAATGGAATGAAACGAATGGAATGGAAGGCGCATTTGTCGTGGCGACGAATGGTTCTTGGGGAGTAGATCAAGGTATGGCGAGTAATTTTCCGCTGTGGTGTGCATTTTATGATTCGCTTGGTCAACATGGAATTCTGAATTGTGGCGCGACGGCTAATGATAATTTTAATGTTGAAATTGATGGTGATATGCCGACTACTTGTACTAGCGATTTTTTGATAAGTGTGACCAATACGAATAGCACTGACCTCAAACATTCTGATGCTGCCTATGGAGCAATTTCTATTGACTTAGGTGCGCCTGGTGCATTGACATGGACGGTTGAACCTGACAATAATTATGGCTTATTTGGAGGAACTTCCGCAGCGACTCCTCATGTCACAGGAGCGATTGGTTTACTTTATGCTGCACCTTGTAGCAACCTTCCTGCGCTGGCCTTGAATGATCCTTCAGCAGCAGCTTTGTTGGTGAAGAATTACATCCTCAATGGCGTAGATCCTACTGTTTCCCTCGATGGTATTACATTTACGGGCGGTCGATTGAATGTAAATAATAGTATCCAAATGCTAATGGATAGCTGTGGCATTTGTCCTGCTCCGTCTTCGCTTTCCACTTCGAGTACGATTGATATTTCTACTATGCTAACTTGGATCGAAACTGATTCTACCCTTTCTTCCAATATTCGTTTTCGAGCATTACCCAATGGAACTTGGACAAATTTCACCGATGTCGAAAGTCCTTTTCTCCTCAATAATTTGACTGGTTGTACGGACTATGAAGTGCAAGTAGCATCAATTTGTTTAAGCGAACAAAGTGGATATATTTATAGTCATTTTTTCACTACAGAAGACTGTTGTATTTCGCCAAATGATTTGATTGTTGACGATGTAACGGAGTCATCAGTTAGTTTGAGTTGGTCTGGAATATTTGCAGCGAGTTCTTACCAATTAGAATTGACAGCTATCAATCCTAGTCAGCCTTCCTTGTTTTATAACACTACATTTACGGAGACTAGTATTTGGAATTTGCCGAGTTGTACAGAATTCCAAATTATGATTCAGTCAGATTGCGATACTGGTTTTAGTATTTTTAGTGATCCTATTTTTTTTCAAACAAGTGGCTGTGGTGCATGTCGAGATTTACCTTATTGTAAAATTGAAAGTGGAAATGCTAACTTAGAATGGATTGCCAATGTTACTTTTAACACCTTGAATAATTCGACTGCTTCAGATGGAGGATATGGTGACTTTTCTGGCTTGGCGGATACGGAAATAGAAGCAGGAGAAACTTATGAAATTTCTGTTTCTCCAGGTTACTCAGGAAGTAATTTTTTAGAATATTTTAGAGCATGGATAGACTATAACCAAGATGGAGATTTTGATGATGCGGAGGAAACTATTTTGGCTCCTGCCGATGATGTAAATACAACGGTAACAAATAATGTAACCGTTCCTACCAATGCTATTTCGGGTTCGACTCGGATGCGAGTTTTGATGCGTTGGGGAGGTTCGAATATGTCCAATCCGTTGCCGTGCGAAGATATTGATTTTGGAGAAATTGAGGATTATTGTATTAGTATAATTGGAGGTAGCGGCGTTCCTTGTTCCGCTACAAATATGATTGATACGACGCAGGTTGACTTGAATAGTTTGACTATTGAATGGATTGTACCTTCGACAAATTATGAATCATTCTTGATTGAATACCGAAAAGAAGGAACGATGATTTGGGATTCTAAAGTGAGTGTAACTTTGGAAGAATTGATTACTGATTTGGAAAAATGTAGTTTGTACGAATTTAGGATTCAGACGATTTGTAATGCGAATGATTTGAGTGATTTTTCTGAAATTTTTATTTTTAATACAAAATGTGATGTTAGTCTTGAGGAAGTTGAGAAAGGAGTTTCAAAAGTAGAAGTTTTTCCAAATCCATTTTCCGAAAATATTTTTGTTAATTTTAGCTTAAGTGAGAGATCTACTATTGATTTAGAATTGGTGACAGTCGATGGACAAATAATTTTTAATGCTATTTCGAAAAAAAATCAAGGTAAGCAATCAATAGCGATTTCTGATTTGAAAAATTTACCTCAGGGTATTTATTTTCTCAAAATAAAAACAAACAATAATTTTATAATTAAAAAAATAGTTAAGTAATTGAGGTAAGGATGGAACACGGATGAAACAGATTTAGCGAATGTAAACGGATTTGACGATTAGAGGTGCTATAGATTTTGTTCATTATAGTAATCGTTAAATTTGCTCGAACTACGCCATTTGTATGCTATCTTTTATTTATTTTTTACAAAAAAAAAAAAACGATATTATGAAAAACCAACCACGTTTTGTAACACTAATGCTTTTACTTTTTGCTGGTCTATTAATTTTTAGTTGTGTCACCAAAAAAACACCTGATACGCCTGCTCCACCAAAAACGACAACAACCACGACTACAGTTGTTAACCCGGTCAATAATGTTCCGATGGGTGAATGTATTGATCGAACTAAGATTAATCCAAACCAAGCATGCACACGTGAGTACAAACCTGTTTGTGGTTGCAATGGAAAAACGTATTCCAATGCTTGCGAAGCAAAGAAACAAGGGGTGACAAAATTCACGAATGGAAAATGTAATGATGGTTGCGTCGATCAAACGAAAATAAATAAGGAGTTTGCTTGTACTAAGGAATACGCTCCAGTTTGTGCTTGCAATGGAAAAACTTATGCGAATAAATGTATGGCTGAAATGGCTGGCGTGTTAAAATTTGTTCCTGGGAAATGTGAGGATTGCATCGATCAAAGAAAGATTAAAACTAATCAACCTTGTCCTGAAAATTGGGATCCGATTTGTGGTTGCAATGGAAAAACTTATGGCAATGAATGTGAGGCAAATAAGGCAGGTGTAAAATCTTGGAGAAAAGGGGAATGCAATACTTGCATTGATTTGAATAAAGTGAATCCTAATCGTGGATGTCCTGAAAATTGGGAGCCAATTTGTGGGTGCGACGGAAAAACGTATGGGAATAAATGTGAAGCGGAAAAGGCAGGGGTGAAAACTTGGGAAAAGGGGGAATGTAAGTGATGAATATCGAATATCGAACAAGGATTTGAGAATTTAGAAGTTTGACGATTCTTCTCAAAAGTAATAATATGAAGGTCTCGTCAAACTTCTTAATTCCTTGTTGGATATTCGTTATTCAGTTTTTATTTAATCAGAGTCGTTTGTCCTTTGAAAACTTCCGAGGCTCCATCCTCAAATTCAGCTTCCACATACCAAACAAAAACGCCAGGATTCATTGCCTTTCCGTCGAATGTTCCATCCCAACCTCCGTCAGTAGTAACGAGCGTACTATTGATTGGAAAGTCTGTACTTTCAAAAACTAACTCTCCCCAACGATCATAAACTCGGAACGTTTTTATCGTTGTTCCTTGCCTTCCATGAACTAATAACAAGTCATTTATATTGCCATCAGCATTTGGAGAAAAGCCAGTTGGGACTAAAACTTCTCTTTGTTTTTCCACAAAAATAGTAATCACATCAAAAGAGGTACAACCATTTTCATCCGTCACTGCCAATTGAAAAGAGGTTTGATTACTCAAACTATCAACATAAGGTTCTGGACAATCTAAGCAACTGATATTTTCATTATTCTCAGGTGTCCATCTGTATGCTAAATCTCCCGATGTGTTAAAAATTTCAGGAATCAACCAAATTCCTTGCCCATAAACAATGGTCGTATCATTTCCTAAATTAACTTCTACTTCCGCTGGTTCAATCACAAATACTGGAGGCACAATTGTCGAACATCCATTGCCATCTATGACAGTTACATTAGTATATTCGCCAGCAGTTAAACCTATTTGAGTTGGTGATCCATTAAAATTAATTCCATCTGAACTGTAAGTATATGGTGGTGTTCCTCCTGTTGGAAAAAGATGAATCTGTCCATCAAAACCTCCATTACAAACTACATCATCAACATCAGCTGTCGCTAGAAGTGGGCCATCTGGTTGGTCAATCGTAATGGACTGAGCAACGGTACAACCATTTGGATCTACGATGGTGATAATATAATCTCCTCCAATCAATCCAGTTAGATCTTCATCCATAGAGCTAAATCCATTTGGGCCAGTCCAACTTACATCATATGTTCCTGAAGCACCACCGACAACAGTTATGTCTATTTCTCCCTCGCTTCCATTGTAACAATCTATACTACTATTGGTAAATAAAATTTCTAATTGAGTCGGTTCAATAATGGCAAAAGTCGCAGTTGTTTGACATGAATTAATATCAGTCACGGTCAACGTATATGTTCCTATTGCCAAATCTATAATATCCTGTGTAGCTACATTGTTACTCCATTGATATATGTAATCACCAGTTCCACCTGAAACATTTACATCAATTGCTCCAGAACTACTTCCATTACAACCTACGTTAGTGATTTGATTTTCTACAATAATTAATTCATTTGGTTGAGTAATTTCGACTGATTCTACGATGGTACATCCATTATCATCAGTTACTGTGACTGTGTAGTTATTTGCAGTTAAACCTGTTGCAGTTGGAGTCGTTTGAGTAGTTCCATCGCTCCATGAGTAAGTGAAATTACCCGCTCCTCCATCAGCTGTAGCAGTAGCGCTTCCGCCGTTTTCTCCAAAACATTCTACATCAACTCCTGCTACAGAAAGCGTTAATTCTGCTGGCGAACCAATCATAATTGAATCAACTGCAGTACAACCATTGCCATCAGTCACCGTCACAAAGTAAGCAGTTGATTGAGCGACTAAACCATCAGCAGTTGCTGTGGTTTGACTATTGCCATCACTCCATAAATAAGTATAATCTAACGTTCCACCATCTGGTACAACGGTACTATTTCCATTAGCATCACCAAAACAAGCAGCGTCATTTCCAGAAATTGTAGTAGTTAAAATACTTGGTTCAGTTACTGTCACTTCGACGGTTTCCGTACACATATTTGCATCGGTTACTGTTACCATATAAGTTCCAACCATCAAATCAATTGCTGTCGCAGTCGTTTGGTCATTTGCATTGGCATCCCATAGATAAGTGAATCCACCTGCACCATTGGAAGGAAGAACTGTTGCTGTTCCTGTATTATTTCCATTACAATCAACGGCTAAAAAATCTGAATCTAAAACTATAGCATCTGGTGAAGTCAATAAAATACTATCGGTAGCAGTACATCCATTGGCATCTTCTACTGTAACGTAAACCATTCCAACTGATAAATCTGTTACGGTCGAATTTGTTGAATTTGTTCCACTACTCCATTGATACATAAATCCTCCTGCGCCACCTGAGGTTATGCTTACCGTTGCGTCTCCATCATTTCCACTTCCACAATTTACATTACTTGCCACCAACGATAAAACGATTTCTTCTGGAGCAAAAACTTCCACTTCCAACACTTCAAAACAATTATTCATATCCGTAATAGTGACAAAATGTGTTCCCGAAGGTAATCCATTATGCATGCTTCCATTTCCACCTGCTACACTCCAATCAAACGTATATCCTTCTGGTAAATTCGGATCAGGTGTTCCTCCCGAAGCACTCACTACAACCTGACCATCTGCTGAATCGTAACATAAAGCTGGTGTACTATTAAAACCTGCGACAATCTGATTAGGTGAACTTACCTCAACCGTCGTCGAATCCATACAACCCAATTGGTCAGTCACTACAACAGTATATGTTCCTACCGTCAAACCAACTGCTGTTTGCGTAGTCTGATTTCCCAAAACTTGCCAAGCATAAGTATATCCTCCTGCACCACCTGATGGTTCTATGGTTGCCGTTCCATCTTGCACTCCATTACAGGAAGCTAGTGTGGAGGAAGTTAAATCTAAATCAAGTGCGTCATGCTCTTCCATCGTTACGGAAGCAGAAGCGGTACAACCATTTGCATCAGTAACGGTTACCGTATAGGTTTGAGCACTCAAATTATTCGCAACTGCATCATCTTGCAGATCACTCCATACATAAGTATAATCTCCACTTGGAAAAAGTGTTCCTCCAATTGGATTAGCACTAGCATTTCCATCTGTCCCCGCAAAACAATTAATCGAATCCGCAGCAATTGAAACAGTCAACACATCTGGCTGAGTAATTGCTAAAGTGTCAAAAGTTTCGCAACCATTAAAGTCTGTAATCGTCACATAATTTTCTCCTAAAACTAAATCTGTCGCAATTGAATCTGTCGAACCTGTACTCCATAAATAATCATAAGGATAAATTCCTCCTGCAACGGTTACTGTACCCTCTCCATCTGACAATCCGTTACAACTAATATTGTTGATCACCACATCAAGTGAAGCAAGTGAATCGGGTACGCCAATCGTAAAGTCAACGCCAATCGAACAATTCACATTATCAATAACCAAAACCGTATAATTTCCAGCAGGCAAGTCAGTCAAAATTCCATCTGTGTCTATTGTTCCGTCTAGGGAATAAGTAAATGGTGGATTAGATCCTGTTCCTGTAATTGTCGCAGAACCGAGCATTTGCCCAAAACAATTATTATCAATCACATTAGAAATCAATCCAGATGGTGCAGGACAATCAGGAGTCATACAAGTTTGAGTACCAATTTCTCCATTACAATCTGCAATGGCTTGCACTTCAATAATTACAGTCTGATTTAATGCTAATCCAGAAACGGTATGAGATAAAGTTCCATTCGCAGGCACCCAACCTGTTCCATTTATATTTACTTGATAACCACCAGTTGCACCGACGATATCATTCCAAGTAAAAGTAATTGAGTTAGCTGTGATCGTTCCACAATCTACAGTTGGTGGAGGTAAAATATCTTCTACAATTATCGTCACCGAATCTTGCGTCGAACAACCATAAGTGTCGGTAACGGTCAACGTATATGTCGTTGTCACATCAGGCATTGCCCAAGGATCAGGACAATCGGTACAACTCAACCCTGCTGCTGGCGACCAATTATAGGACAATTGATAAAGTGGTTCAAAACAAATCGACCAACTATGCAAAGCTCCATTACTCGTCAAAGATTGATCATCAAAAATAAAAAGCTGCCATGTTCCATTAGTTGGGCTATCTGATCCATATAAATCTTCGAAATCACCCTCTGGCGCATATGTATTTGTAAAAGGCGCAGCCGAAGAAGGAGCTTGATTATTAGGACCTATATTAATTTGATTAGTTGATGTCGGGGTAAAACAAGTATTAATATAATTATTTCCATTTGCTCCATTATCTGTAGTTAATTCGATAAAACTTCCATTAGGTGCATATAAAAATATATCCAAATCGTCATCCCAAGTGTGCGTCAATGAATCAATACAAACAGATTTAATTACATTCTCTTGTAAAGTTAAAGGAAAAACACCTCCTACATCTATCGGTGCAAAAGTAGGATCATTTAACTGAGGAGGTTGAATCACATAGGTATTAGTATTGGAAAAAGAAGGAGGTGTAGGCAAAACTACATCCAATGTTCCATCAAGATAAACCGAATCCCCTCTACATATCATTGTATCATTTGGCAATTCCAACTCTGGCAATTCTGCATCTATTATATATATCCAAAACGTATCACGATTACATGGGTCAATCTGAACATCAATACCTATGGAATCCCTATCTTCAACAATCCCATCTTCAACTGGAATAATTGGAAAACAAATCACACTATCTCCTGCTGCTATAAATAAATCTAAAGGAATCGCTTCATAATCAACTCCATTAATAGCAGAACCGATAATCGTATAATCTAAAAATACATCCGATTCAGCTTGACTTGGAATTTCAAAACAAAGTTCTCCGTCCGCACAACCTTCCACCAATGTTCCATCCAAACTTACCGTCGAAGCAGTCACTTCTAATTTTCCCGTTCCAAAACTTTTTGCTTCCATAAATACAGCTGTATCAAAAGCACCATCTCCAGCATCAGCCACAGCTAATTTAATGGTATAAGTTTCACAAGGAATCACAATAGCTTGCGCCGTAAAAACATCCAAATATCCATCATATTGTAAAGTCGCACTTCCTCCATTATCATTATAATAATCCGCATAATCAAAATTACAGCCTGCTCCAGGATTCACTCCTTGGTCATTTACATTATTTATCGTAACTGGATTATTGGTAAAAGTAAAACCAGTAGGATCTGCTGGATCAGGTATCAAAGCAATATTTTCCGTAGTATAAACTCCTCCACTTGGATTAGGACCAGAAATAAAAAACCCAAAAACATCATTAAAACCAGAACAAGCATATTCAGGATATTCTTCCGAAGCAAATACATATCGAAATCTCAACGTATCACTTACTGGTACAAATGTAATTGAATAGGTCGCCACATCCATCAATCCAGATGTTGTCAATGCCGCCAACTCAGGACAAGTCGCAGTACTACTTACTGGACCTTCCGAATTACTTCCAGAACTATTTGGCCCAAGCGCTCCAACCGCCCAACCCGACGACATTATAATTCCTCTTTCTATACCCACATCAGCTAATCCATTTTGGAAATAACCTACCGAAGCATCATCACCACTATAAGTAATATCTGATACCTCGACTCCTTCGCCAAGAAATACATTTTCAATTAAATTGATAGGATTCCAAGGATTTTGATTTCCTCCCGACACTTCTATCTGAGCTTGAAGAGTACAAGTCAGTAATAGAAGTCCTAAGATTTGAAAAAAAGAAATACACGGTTTTAGAAAACAGTTAGACTTTTTCATGGTTAAAATTTATTACTCGTTGTGCTGGTCAAAATTGGTGAAAAAACATTTCATAAAAATACAAGAATCAATTCCCTTTTTTATCTAATCTTCTTAAAAAAATGCTCTAAACTTGACGAATCTATTAAATAATCTCAGATTTTAAGAAGTAATCTTATTTCTATGTAAAAAACTTGAAACAATAAACCTCTAAAAGTCAGAATTCTCATTCCTCAGCTTGACTTGCTACTTAAGAGAAATAGAACAAAACAAAGATACCTCTACAGTTACTTTATGCTGTCTAGTATTTTAAATTAAAAAATGAAAAAACAAAAAATGAAAAAAATATGACATTTTGAAAATGAAATGCTAATTTCAAAATAGTGGTAAGGAACACGTGGTGGTCTGCTTCAGCTGACCTAAAAAATGAGCGCAGCGATTTTTTCCAAAAAAAAGAAAGACATAGGAATGCGAATAAATTAAATTCCGTCTAAAAATGCCCCTTTTTTGATGACACTTCTTTAAAAAAATAGTCAAATAACGCAGACTATATTCCTACTTTTCGCATTGTGTCATCAAAAAACGAACTATTCCTGCCTGCCGACGCAGTCAGGCAGGTTTAGCTCAAAATCTAATTCCCCAAAATGCTCTTATATCCCCAAAATGGAATTGCTACAAGGTCAGCTAAAGCAGACCACCACGTAGCTGTCAGAACACGACTACCTCTCTTTCCAACAACAAAGAATCATAATAAAAATACTCAAACTTCAAGCTCCCTTTTTCGTCAGGATAAAACGACCGTAACATCTCCTCAAACTCACTCCTCGGTTTCCCAATCTCTTCCAACTCTTGCTGATAAGTTCGAATTCGATAATGATTACTCGCTACTTTATTCATATGCATCCTCGAAAATTGCGCTCCTTCCCTCGCCTTCAAAACCATCAAATAATAAAAACCATTCCCAAGTTCCACCGAATCAGGCATCAATACATCCAAAGGAACAGCAGGGAAAGTCATATTAGCATCAAGGTCATTTTTTGCAATAGGATTGATTCTAATTCGATTTGTAAATAACGTATCAGGTATTCCTTTCACATTTTTTTTCGAAAAAATTCTTTTCCCAAATTGCAACGAAGGCTGAGTATCAAAAGGAAAAATAGTAGAATACATCGAGTCCGATGCCCCTTTCTCAAGTGGTCTAACCTTCAATCGTTTTGGCTGTTTCTCACAAGCCAAAAACAGAAAAGTCATAAAAATAAAAATGAAAGCACTCCATTTCATCACAACATTTTTTTGTTCGGTTATAAAAGGTTTGAAAGAAAGGCTCCATAGATGGAGATGCGGCTATTTTAGAAATTGGTGGATTTGACTGTTGACTGTTACGTTTTTTTGCAAAAACAATTTAACAGTAAAATAATTCAAATGAATAAATTTTTGCTTAAAATTGCACTCATTTTAAAATACCACCAATCATGATAAATTTTTCTAATATTATTCTCGAAAAAATGGCTATCCACAAAGTGGGAAACAAGTCAAAAGCTGAAAAGAATTTCTTTTCGGAAGTACTTTATAAACCAAGTGCTTCTAATGAAGATAAATTGCTCAAATACTTTTTATCTCCTTTCAAAAAATTGGAAGAAACTTACCAATTTAATGCACCTGAGAATGATACGAATACTATGTTTAATTTGTCAAAATCATTCTTCGCAACCAAGGAGAATTTTTTAGAATGTTCGCAACGAATTTCACGTCATCTTTACGATCAATCCAAACATCAAAATATCAAAGCAGGCGAAGTTTTCGTCGTTCACTTTTCTGAACTTTTGTTCGGAGAAGAAATGGTGGAAGCCATCGGTGTTTTCAAATGTGAGCGAAAAAGTGAATTCATGCAAGTCAATGAAATTGACAGCGAATTATTATTGAATTTCCAAAACGGAATTAATATCGGCAAAATGGACAAGGGAGTTTTGTTGATGAATGTAGAACAAGAAGATGGATTCCGAATCTTGAGTATCGACAATAATTACTACGATACTTCCTATTGGTTATTGGATTTTTTAGATGTGGTTCATGTGCAAGATGATTTTTTCCATACAAGTAATTATCTCGAAATGGTGGATAATTTCACTAAAGAAGTCTTAGCTCCAAAAATGGACAAAGCAGAACAAATTCAATTTATGAATGATTCTGTGGACTACTTTACAAAGAATGAAACTTTTAATTTCGATGAGTTTGCTTCAGAGATTGCGCCCGAACCAGAAGTAGTTGCCGAGCTTAAAAATTACCGAAACGATTTCGCTCTCAACGATGTCGAAGCATTTTCGATCGCTCCCGCAGCTATCAACAACGCCAAACGAAAAATCAAAAACAACATCAAACTCGACAATGGTGTTTCCATAAAAATGAATTTTACCAATCCTGAAGAATCAAAAGATTTGGTGGAAAGAGGTTTTGACGAAGACAAAGGAATGTACTTTTACAAAGTTTTTTTCAACGAAGAAATAGAGTGATTTTAATGGTGAATGGTTAATGCTGTGCTGTTAGCCATTCATCCTTTTCAATATGTAGATTTGGCTTTAGCCGAATACAGTAGTAATCAAGGTAATCAACAAAAAAATCTATTCGGCTAAAGCCAAATCTGCATTACTATCTGCACTTTCTCATTATGCGTGCCTACTGAAAAATGCCTACTAATTATGTTCCACCACAATCTGCCGAAGGATCAAACCTCGTTCCGCTTTTTCTTCCCAAGGAATCCCATCACAAACTGCTAGTCCTCCTGGTCCTCCACAACTACTAGACTCTATTTTACATTGCGTATCTAGAATTTTCATTTCTTTATAAATCAAGCCAACTCCTCGTGCATATTTTTCAATGGAAACACGGTGATTAATTTTATTTTCGCTTGCTTCAGATTGAACTATCGTCATCACCGAGTCGAACATTATTCCATTAAATTCTTCTGGCAAGTCAACTGATTCATATTCATATTGGTCTGACCAATGCTTATAAAAATCAATCGTTTCACCACCAATAACAATCGTCGTATCTTGAAAAAAAGTATTTCCATTCCAACTAGAACCTTCTCGAACTGGGAAAACGACTTTGATAAATCTTAAATTTTCTTCCACTCGCTCAACTTGCGTTTCTGTTTTTTTAGTATTCCAAACATCGGTGACTTGCCAAGGCCCATTTTGATTTTGACTGGTAAATCTTTCAATAATATGATTCACTTCTCCTGTGTTGTCTTCAAAAACATTAACGACTTCCTCTTTTAAAAAATGGCTAGCCGTATCTTGAATAAAGATACAGTCACTTCCACTTTGTCCTCGATAAATGATAGAATCTAACTGATAGGTGATATAGTTTCCTACTTCAAGTGGATAATAATCAAGACCTTTTTTGAGAATCAAATTTTCAGGAACCGTATTTTCGTTGCAAGAAAAATGAGTAAAACTCAAAATAGCTACAGCACAGAATAGTAATATTTTATTTTTCATAATTTAAAAATGATGTATGAAATGAGATTAATAAAATCATTCTATTTTTATTTATTTTCAAATAGAAACAAAAAATAATATGTGCAAAAAATACTCCAACTTTTGAAAGAGTTCTGTCCTCTGTCAGCGCAGCGATCTATAATTATTTATTGAGAAAACTGCCATAAATCAATCCTCCTCCAACCACATCATCACCTTCATAAAAAACAGCAGATTGTCCCGGTGCAACACCTCGAACATTGGCCAAAAATTCTACTTCAATTTTATCACTTCCATCATTTTTCACTTTTGCCAAAACACCTGGATCGTTGTATCGAATTTGAGTAACTGCTTCCATTCCATTTGGAATCGTTTCATATTTCATGGAATTGATTTGCGAAACGGTCATTCCATTTCTAATCAAATCATCAATTCGTCCAAGTACGACTCGATTAGTTGTAGGTTGAATCTCAGTTACAAACATAGGTTCTCCAAATGCCTTTCCCAAACCTTTTCGTTGACCAACAGTATAAAATGGATAACCTCGATGCGTGCCCAATACTTCTCCTTGTGGACTGATAAATTCTCCACCTGCCACTCTTTCTTCCAATCCTTCTACTCGTCGTGTCAGAAATCCACGATAATCATTATCAGGCACAAAGCAAATTTCGTAGCTCTCCCCTTTTTTCGACAAATCAGTATAACCCCAATCGAAAGCCATTTTTCGAACTTCAGGTTTGGTAAATCCACCTAGCGGAAATCGACTTCGATCCAAACATTCTTGACTCAATCCCCACAAAACATAAGATTGATCTTTTCTCTCATCTTTTCCTTTGGTGATAAATTTTCGACCATTCTCTTCTTTGATTTTAGCATAATGTCCAGTTGCAATAAATTCGCAATCCAAAGCATCTGCTCGCTTCAAAAGCGAACTCCATTTAATATGCGTATTGCACAAAACACATGGATTTGGCGTTCGGCCAGCCAAGTATTCGTCCACAAAATTATCAATCACATAGTCGCCGAATTCCTCTCGAATATCTACGATAAAATGATGGAATCCCATATTTACCGCCACCATTCGAGCATCATTGATTGAGTCCAAACTGCAACAACCTGTTTCTTTTTTGTTCCCTCCAGCATTGGCATAATCCCACGTTTTCATAGTGATTCCGATTACTTCATAGCCTTCTTCATGCAGCATCATTGCTGCGACGGTACTATCAATTCCACCACTCATGGCTACTAGAACTCTTCCTTTTTTACTCATAATTAAAACCCCCAGCCCTTGAAAGGAGCTTTTATAGGTCATTTATTTGTTAAAAAATATATTGCTTAATTATTAGAATGACAATTGTTTTATCCTCTCCCACTAGCTTTTTTCAAAAAATAAAAAGATATTTGAGAATAATTTGCGAACTTACATTTTCGTTAATTTAATCTAATCCTTTTTTCCAACTGTTCTCAAAAAAACATACTAGCTTTATTATACCATTTAATTACCGAGCAGTTGAATCCCTTTTTCAAGCCACAAAAATACAAAAATTGATGCTTATTGGTTCAAAAAACTAATAGCATTTTAATTTTAGAGGTAGAATGATTTTACCTTTGAACAGCTTTCGTTGACGAAAAGTTGTCACAATCTGATTTCAAACTTATTTTTAAAAAATACATAATCAAAAAACAGTTTCATCATGAAAACTTATTTCAAACTTACGCTTTCGATCTTCCTTCTTTTTGGATTTACAGTTGCGATGACTGCACAGGATGATCAATATGGACAAGCTTCTTATTATTCGGATGCCTATCACGGTAAAAAAACTGCTAGCGGTACTAAATATGATAAAAATAAGATGACTTGTGCTCACAATGACTATGCTTTTGGTACTATGCTAAAAGTAACTCACTTGGAAAATAAAAAATCTGTTGTGGTCAAAGTAATTGACCGAGGCCCATATATCAAAGGACGAATCGTTGATTTGTCAAGAGCTGCTGCTGCAAAAATTGGGTTGGTCGAAGATGGAATTGCTCAGGTAAAAATTGAGTTGGTTAAATCTAAACCAGAGGAATTAACTAGCAAAGGAAACAAGACTCCAGAAGAGTATGCTGTTCCTCCCAAAACTAGAAAATCTGTTGAGGAAACGATTAAAAAAGGAAATGCACGAGCAACAGATTCTTCAAAATCTACCACCAAAGCTGCTGCTGCTGCTGCTGCTGCAACTAAAAAAACTACTTCTAAAAAAGCTGCTGCCGCTGCTGCAAAATCAGCTCCTAAAACTGTCAGCAAAGGTGCTGCAAAAAGAGCACTTCCAATGATGAATGGTTTAGATTTTAAAAATGCGGACTTGTTCCAAATTTCTATTTTGAAACCTAAAAAAGAAGGTTTTGGCGTTCAAGTAGCCTCTCTTTCTGACTATGATGGTGTTTTGAAAAAGGTAGCTGAATTACAAGGAAAATGGTTTAGTCAAATTTTGGTGAGTACAGAGAAAGTAGATCAAGGAAATGATGTTTACAAAATTATTTTGGGACAATTCGAAACTCGTGAGCAAGCGAATACCTATAAAAAAGACTTGAAGAAGAAAAAGAAAATTGCGGGATTTGTAGTTCCTTTGGGTGAAGAATAAATCTTTTTAATTAAAAAAAGAAGCGGTAGCAAATTTATTTTGCTACCGCTTCTTTTTTTAATATTCAAATCTATGGAATGCGAATAAAATAAATGCAGATTTTTGAGAGAGAGGTTTTGTTCATAGTTTTTGCTTTGAAAGCCGCATAAATGTTGATATTTTCAGGATTTTAAAGTGAAAAATATGGACAAAATAT
>Ga0114957_1002157_pt1 | contig 19345 bp, 18 predicted proteins | sample BantaG_FD_87175 | JGI IMG/M metagenome (GOLD analysis project Ga0114957, IMG submission 87175) | Marine algal microbial communities from Bantry Bay, Ireland - BantryBay_4 metaG | ecosystem: Host-associated > Algae > Red algae > Unclassified | place: Bantry Bay, Ireland | collected 2014-11-21 | reverse complement strand
TAACGACTTAAAAATAAATTCGGCAAATCTAGTAGATGTTATTTTAGACGTTGAAGACGAATTTGATATTAGAATTGAAAACGACGATATGGAAAAAATGCTTTCCGTTAAGGCAGCAATGGCTATTGTAAACGAAAAATTAGCAACAAAATGATAGGCAATGATATTGTAGATTTAAAACAAGCAGCTAAAGATAGTAATTGGAAACGCCCACGATATTTAGATAAAATATATACTAAAAAAGAACAAGGCATTATTTTTTCTGCTAAAAATCAAGACCAAATGGTTTGGCTACTTTGGAGTATGAAAGAAGCTGCTTACAAAGTAAATGTACAGCAGTTTGGGAAGCGGTTTTTTAATCCGAAAAAGTTGGTATGTAATTTAATTTCTTTTAAAAAAGGAACTGTAAAAATTGGTAATAAGAGCTATTTTACGTGTTCTGAAACTACCAAGGATTATGTTTATACTGTGGCAACTTTAGATAATTTATCTTTTTACAAAAGTAATTGTTTTAAAATTGTAGGATTAAATTATTTTGCTCAATCTAAATTCTTAAAAAAAGAGATGTTAAAAGCATTAAATAGAAGTGATTTGGATATTAAAAAAAACAAAATTGGTGTACCAAGAGTTACTTTAAAACATAGTAAATTATATTATTCTTTGTCGTTAACACACCATGGTAATTATAACGCTTACGCTATTGCTAATTTATAACAATTAGATAACATATTTTTTGTTTTTTTAATATTTTCTCATGCTCAAAGAATAAACTTTCACCATTTAAATCAGCCTCAACCAAATAATAATTGCCTTTAAAATAAGATTTTTTTATAATTACTTTTAACTCAGAATTTTCAACAACTCGCAATTGATGTGCATATACAATATCTTCATTAATAACATTAAACTCCCCAAAAAAAGATGCTACTAAAGGTGTTTCTGGTTTGGTAAATAAATGTTGAGGTGTATTATAAGCTTCAATTTTATTATTGTTTAAAACCATCATCTTATCTGCAAAACCTAAAACATCTTCTTTGTCGTGTGTAGCAACAATGCAAGTGATGCTTTTGTCTTTTAAATACTCAAAAAGATTACGACGAAGCGATTGTTTTTTAAAATTATCGATATGGCTAAAAGGTTCGTCTAACAACAAAATTTCTGGTGCATTTGCTAAAGCTCTTGCTAAGGCAACGCGTTGTTTTTGTCCACCACTTAATAGTTTTACTTTGGTATTTGCTAAGGACGTTAACTCAACTACTTCAAGAAGTTCTGCAACACGCTCTTTTTTCTTTTCTTTAAAAAAGTTTGAAAGATGTTCACCAATATTCTCTGCAACAGAAATAAAAGGTTCTAATTCGAATTCTTGTGCTACATATTTTAAAAAATAATCTCCAATAACAAGGTTGTGTTTTGGACCAAGAATTTCTTCTTTTTTCCAGAAAATGGTGCCTTTGTTTAAGTCGTATTCACCACGAAGTACTTTTAAAAGTGTGCTCTTTCCGCAACCGCTTTCTCCAATTACGGCAAGATATTCTCCAGGTTCTACGTTAAAAGAAAGATCTTTTAAAACGGGTGTCTTGTTGTATAAAAAGCTTAAATTTTTTACTTGAAGCATTTTGCAAATATAACAATTGGTATAAGAGACCTCACAGGTTTTAAAAACCTGTGAGGTTTAATTGTAACATTAAATGAATATAATTAATCCTTAAATTCTTCTTTTATTTTACTAGGTAAAACATCGTAGCCCATATTAAAAAGGGTAAAACTAAAAATATCTGTAATTTGTTCTATAGTTTTGCTTACAGGTGTTCCAGCACCGTGTCCAGCATCTGTTTCTATTCTAATAAATGTTGGGTTATCTCCAGATTGTTTTGCTTGTAATTCTGCAGCAAATTTAAAACTGTGTGCAGGTACTACGCGATCATCATGATCTCCTGTAGTTACTAAAGTGGCAGGATATTTTACTCCAGTTTTTACATTGTGTACAGGAGAATATCCTTTTAAATATTCGAACATTTCTTTACTGTCTTCTGCTGTTCCATAATCGTAAGCCCAACCAGCTCCTGCTGTAAAGGTATGATAACGAAGCATATCTAAAACACCAACTGCTGGCAGAGCCACTTTCATTAAATCTGGGCGTTGGGTCATGGTAGCACCAACCAATAAGCCTCCATTTGAACCTCCACGAATTGCTAAATAATTACTAGAAGTATATTTGTTTTCAATTAAATATTCCGCCGCAGCGATAAAATCGTCAAACACATTTTGTTTTTTTAATTGTGTTCCTGCATCATGCCAAGCGCGACCATATTCTCCACCACCTCTTAAATTTGCCACAGCATAAATACCGCCTTGCTCCATCCAAACTGCATTTGTAATACTAAAACTTGGCGTTAAGCTAATATTAAAACCACCGTAACCATATAGAATTGTTGGGGTTTTTCCGTTGAGGTCCGTTCCTTTTTTGTAGGTAATAATCATTGGAATTTTTGTACCATCTTTTGAAGGGTAAAATATTTGCTTACTTTCATAATCTTCAGAATTAAAATCAATTTTTGGTTTTCTATATAATACTGAAGTGCCTTTTTCTATATCATACTTGTAAATACTGCTAGGTGTAACGTAATTAGTAAAAGAATAATACAACTCTTTTTCTTCTCTTTTAGCTCCAAAACCTCCAGCAGATCCTATGCTTGGCAATTTTACTTCACGAATTAATTTACCATTATAATCATACTGAAAAATTTGAGACACTGCATCTACCATATATTCGGTAAAAAAGTAACCTCCAGCTGTAGATGGAATTAACACATTTTTGGTTTCAGGAATAAAATCGACCCAGTTTTCTGGAGTTGGATTAGAAGCATCAACAGTAACAATCTTTTTATTTGGTGCATTTAAGTTGGTAACTAAAAATAGTTTTGAACCTATATTTTCCATAACATAAGTATTATTATCTGTATGACCAATAATTTCTACTAGAGGCGCATTTGCAATTGTTAAGTCTTTAATATATAACTTGTTTCCAGAAGTGGAAACACGAGGTGAAATTAATAAGTAGTGGTTATCTTCTGTAACGTTTCCGTAGATATATCTGTGTTTTTCTTTAGGTGTACCTCCAAAAATTACTTTATCGTTTTTTTGCGATGTTCCTAGTTTATGATAGTATAGTTTGTGCTGATCTGTTTTGGCAGACAATTCGCTTCCTTTTGGTTTATCGTAACTTGAATAATAAAAACCTTCATTTTTATACCAAGACATACCGCTAAACTTTACATCGACAATGGTGTCTTCTATAATTTCTTTGGTTTCGGTATTCATTATCATAATTTTTCTCCAATCGCTTCCGCCTTCAGAAATAGCATAGGCTAAAATTGTACCATCTTTAGAAAAGCTTGTGCCGCCTAAAGAAGTTGTACCATCGTCGCTAAACGTATTTGGATCCATAAAAACAGTTGCGGTATCTGGATTTTCACCAGTTTTATACCTATAGATAACATATTGGTTTTGAAGTCCTGTATTTTTATAAAAATAAGTGTAATCTCCTTCTTTAAATGGAGCTCCAATTTTTTCGTAGTTCCATAATTTGGTTAGTCTTTCCTTTAATTCATTTCTAAATGGAATATTATCTAAATAGCCATAAGTCGCTTTGTTTTGGTTTTTTACCCAAGCCATAGTTTCTTCGCTTCTATCGTCTTCAAGCCATCTGTATGGATCTTTAACATCTGTACCAAAATAATTTGTAACAGTATCAACGATTGCTGTTTTAGGATATTCAATTGTAATTTGTTCGCGTTCTTTCTGTTGCTGTTTGCAAGACATAACGATAATAAGTGTTAGAAGGCTTAAGGATAATGATTTCATGTGTTTTGTTTTTAATTGTATAAAAATAAACAAAAAAGCGCTTACAATAGTTTTGTAAACGCTTTGGATAATATTTTGTTTTAATTTTATAGGCTTACAATAGGTTGTTTTCGACTAAATATTCTGCAATTTGCACAGTATTTGTAGCAGCACCTTTTCTAAGATTATCGCTTACAATCCAAAGATTTAGCGTGTTTGGTTGCGAACCATCTCTGCGAATACGTCCTACAAAAACATCGTCTTTTCCATTGGCGTATAAAGGCATTGGATAGACGTTAGTATCTAAGTTGTCTTGAATAGTGATACCATTGGTTTTACTAAGTAATTGTGTCACCTCTTTAACATCAAAATCGTTTTCGAACTCCACATTAACAGCTTCACTATGTCCACCAGCTGTTGGTATTCTCACTGCAGTTGCAGTTACAGCAATAGTTTTATCGTTAAGAATTTTTTGAGTTTCACGAACCAGTTTCATTTCTTCTTTGGTATAACCATTTGTTTCGAATACATCGCAATGTGGAATCGCGTTTTTATGAATAGGATAGTGGTAAGCCATTTCACCTTTTATCCCAGCCATTTCGTTTTCTAATTGTTGAACTGCTTTAACGCCAGTTCCAGAAATAGATTGGTACGTTGAAACAACAATACGCTTAATTTTATACTTTTTATGAAGCGGAGCCAAGGCCATTACCATTTGTATGGTAGAACAGTTTGGATTCGCAATAATTTTATCTTCTTTAGACAGTTCGTTCGCGTTAATTTCTGGAACAATTAATTTTTTCGAGTGATCCATTCTCCAAGCCGAAGAATTATCGATAACGGTAGTACCAACTTTAGCAAATTTTGGAGCCCATTCTCAGGACGTTTCTCCACCTGCAGAAAACAGAGCTACATCTGGTTGCATAGCAACAGCATCTGCCAAACTTACAATAGTAAATTCTTGGTTTTCAAAAGTGATTTTTTTACCCACAGAACGTTCTGATGCTACAGGAATAAATTCTGTAATTTTAAAATGGCGCTCTTCTAATACTTTGCGCATAACTTCTCCAACCATACCTGTAACACCAATAACTGCTAATTTCATAATTATACTCTAGTTTATTTTTAATATAAAGGTGCAAATTTATTATATTTATAATAGTTACTATTTAAAAACAGTCTTTTTTTGTAAAAATTAGCTAAAAAAAAATTGGTTTCGCAAAGCAAAACCAATTTTAAGGTATTTATAGTTATAAAATTACTTTTTTAAAGCATCTCTTATTTCTATTAATAAATCGTTATCTGTTGGACCAACTGGTGCATCTACAGCTGGTTTTTTAGCTTTATTGTAAGCTTTAACGATAAAGAACATGACTAAGCCAACAACAATTAAACTAATTATTGCATTAACCCAGATTCCCCAAGTAATAGCATTTTCTGGTGTTACCACTTTTCCAGTAGCATCTACAACAGCTTCATCTAATACATATTTTTTATCTGCAAAATCAACTCCTCCTGAAAAGTGACCTACTATAGGCATGATAATATTGTTAACAAATCCAGTTACAACAGCTCCAATTGCTCCTGCCATAATTACAGCAACTGCGAACTCTATAACATTGCCACCTGTAATGAAATCTTTAAATTCTTTAAGCATAATTCTAAAATATTAAGGTTAGTTTAAATTAATAAATTTCAATTTAGTTAAAATTTTAACAACAGATGCAAGTTAAGCGTGAAAAAACATCAAAACTATCGACGAAAAGTTCGTTTTATTCGTTGAGATACAGAAGTTAGTATTTCATAGGAGATAGAGTTTATACTTTCTGCTAAGTTTTCTGCAGAATGCAGTGCTCCAAAAACAATAACTTCGTCTCCTTCTTCGCACGTAATATTTGTAACATCTACCATAACCATGTCCATACAAACATTACCTATAATGTATGCTTTTTTTCCATTTATAAAAACAAACCCTTTACCATTTCCAAAAAGTCTGTTAATTCCATCTGCATGACCAATAGGTAATGTTGCAGTTTTGGTTTCGCGAGTGGCAATAAACGCACGATTATATCCTAAACTGTCTCCTTTTTTTAAAGTATGAATTTGAGAAATACTAGTTTTTAAGGTTGCAATTGGTTTTAAGTTTTTGTTAATTTCTGGATTATTTGCAAAGCCGTATAAACCGATACCACATCTAACCATATCGAAATGTGCTTGTGGATAATTTAAAATCCCAGAGGTATTACTTTGATGCAAAATAGGTTGGTAGCCTAAATGGTTTGTTACTTTTTTAACAATGCGTTTAAAACTTTTAATTTGATTTAATGTAAAACTTTTTTCGTTTTTGTCTTCACTTGCTACTAAATGAGAAAAAAGCGATTTTACTTTTATAGCTTCAGTTGTTTTGAGTTTAGTTAGTACTTTTTCAACCTCAGTTTCAGCAAAACCTAATCTATTTAAACCGGTATTAAATTTTATATGAATAGGATAGTTGTTTTGTTTTAGTGCTTCAGCGACAGCTAAAAATTCATTTAAAACACGTTGAGAATAAATACTTGGTTCTAAACAATGCTCTATAATTGTTTTAAAATTACCTGTTTGTGGGTGTAATACTAAAATAGGTGTTTCTATTCCTGCTTTTCTAAGCGTAATTCCTTCATCTGTATAAGCTACAGCAAAATAATCTACGTTTAATTTTTCTAGATATTTTGCAATTTCTATGGCATCGCTTCCATAAGCAAAAGCTTTTACTACAGCTAAAAATTTGGTGTTGCTTTTTAGTTTAGACTTTATAAAAGTAACATTATGTTTTAGTGGATTAAAGTCTATTTCTAGAACGGTTTCCTGAGCTTTAGGCATCTTTGTTTTTGGATTTTAACTCTTTGGCATCATTTACTTTCATCGTTCTTATTTTCTCACGTATGGTAGCTTTGTAGTAAGCTGCACGACTTAAAGGTTCGTAATCTTCGGTTTCACCCAATAACACAAGATCCTCACTTTTGTTTTTTCTATAACTAAATTGTGCTAAATTTCCTGTACGTGTACAAACAGCGTGAACCTTAGTAACATATTCTGCAGTTGCCATTAAATTTGGCATTGGACCAAATGGATTGCCTTTAAAATCCATGTCTAACCCTGCAACAATAACACGAATACCTTTGTTTGCTAAATCATTACAAACACGTAGAATCTCATCGTCGAAAAACTGTGCTTCGTCAATACCAACTACATCGCAACCATCTGCTAAAATAGGAATATTAGCAGCAGCTGGAACAGGAGTAGAACGAATTTGGTTTGCATCGTGAGATACCACCATTTCTTCATCGTAACGCGCATCTATTGTAGGCTTAAATATTTCTACTTTTTGCTTTGCAAACTGCGCGCGTTTTAGTCTTCGAATAAGCTCTTCGGTTTTTCCAGAGAACATGGAACCACAAATAACTTCAATCCAACCAAATTGTTCTTTTTGATTTACTGTGTTTTCAAGAAACATTTTGTAATTTTAACAAATTAACAAGAAAAATTTCTCGTTGCTATAAAGGTGGCTCAAATTTATTAAAAATCAAAAGCCTAAATTGTATAAATTTGAATAATTATAAAAATTTTAATCTATGAAGAAGAAGTTAGAATCCGAATTAATGAGTATTGCCCACAAGATTCTTAAACTAAAAGGGAAAGAGGATGTAAACAAAATGCATACTGAAGTCACTGCTTTATATGAAAAACTTACTGTTTTAAAATTTGCGCAAGAGAATTTTGAAGGCGACTTACCAACCATTGGTAACAACTCTTCATTTTTTGGAATGTTAGATACTACTTTTAATAACAAAGTAAGTGATAATATTGAGGTTGGAAACAAAACATATATTGATTTAGATGAGCGTGAGGACGATGGAATAATGGAGCCAGTAATGGAGAAAATTAAGGATATAGTTGCGCAAATGCCTCAAGAAACGCAACAAGTTGATGCAGTTTTTGATGCTATACAACCTAAATATCATAAAAATGATTTTGAAGATATTACTGCACAATTTAACGAAACACCAGTGTTCGATAAAATAAGTGATATAAAATCTACTGAAAAAAAATCGTTAAATGATAAATTAAAATCAGGAGGAATAAATATTGGTTTGAACGATAAATTAGCTTTTATAAACCATTTATTTGATGGTAAAATTGCAGATTACGATCGAGTAGTTTCACAGTTAAATACAATGTCTAATTTTGATGAAGCAGACCATTATATAAAAACTAAGGTAAAACCAGACTACAATTTTTGGTTAGAAAAGGATGAATATGCAGAACGTTTTATGGAAATTATTGATGCCAAATTTAATTAACAAAAGTGAATGAAAATTAAAAAAATTATCTATTGGATTGCGTGCGACTTTAGCGCTTTGCGAAATATTTTGTTTTAGGCTGGTATATATTTTATAAAGTAAGGCATGGTATAAGGCTTTTTTATAGCATTAAATTACCTACATATATTATTTATCCGCTAGCCACATTAAAGATAATAGGTGTTATAATTATTTTAATTAGAAAAAGTAATGGGCTTACGCAGGCTTCTTTTTTAATGTTTTTTTAGCAAGTGCTGCACACTGTAATGCAGTCACGGCAATGCATTATATTATGTAGCTATACCGTTAATTTTAATCTCTTATTTTTTAGGAGAAATTGTGAGAAAACAATGAGCAAACTCTATATTGTACCAACACCAATAGGAAACCTTGAGGACATGACTTTTAGAGCTGTTTCTGTTTTAAAATCTGCCGATGCTATTTTAGCTGAAGATACTAGAACTTCGGGAAAATTATTAAAGTATTATGAGATAATAACACCAATGCAAAGTCACCACATGCATAACGAGCATAAAACGGTGGAGCGTTTGGTAGAGCGTTTAAAAAGTGGAGAAACTATTGCACTTATAAGCGATGCTGGAACACCAGCTATTAGCGATCCAGGTTTTTTACTAACACGTACTTGTGTAGAGAATGGTATTGAAGTAGATTGTTTACCTGGTGCAACAGCCTTTGTTCCAGCCTTAGTAAACTCTGGCTTACCGAACGATAAATTTATATTCGAAGGTTTTTTACCAGTAAAAAAAGGAAGACAAACACGTTTAAAATTTTTAGCCCAAGAAACCCGAACGATTATTTTTTACGAGAGCCCACATAAGCTTATAAAAACACTTGGTCATTTTTGCGAGTATTTTGGAGAAGACAGACCTGTTTCTGTATCGAGGGAACTCACTAAAATGTACGAAGAAACCATTAGAGGTACTGCTAAACAAGTATTAGAACATTATACTAATAAGCCACCAAAAGGTGAAATTGTTGTTGTTGTTGGTGGTAAAAAGTAAATAATAAAACCTGTAAATAAATGAAAACAATACACTACAATGTTTTTGTTATAGGCTCTGGAGTTGCAGGACAAACTGTAGCTAAAGCATGCGCAAAGCAAAAATTAACTGTTGCCATTGCAGATAATCGCGAGTTTGGTGGTGTTTGCGCTAATAGAGGTTGCGACCCTAAAAAAATTTTACTTCAGTTTTCTGCTTTAATGGAACATGCTAAGAGACTAGAAAAATCAGGATTATCTAAACTTCCTAAAGTAAACTGGAAAGCTGTACAGCAGTTTAAAACTCAATTTATAGAAGCTATTCCTAAAAAAACTGAAGAAAATCTACAAAAATTAGCTATCGATCTATACCACCAATCTCCAGAATTTATTAATAAAAATGAAATTTTAGTTGAAGGTAAAACTATTTCTGCCGATTACTTTGTAATAGCTACAGGCAAAACACCAAGAACTTTAGAAATAAAAGGTAACAAATACATTGAAACAAGTGACGCCATTTTAAATCTTGATAAAATACCAAAATCGGCAAGTTTTATAGGCTCTGGTTATATAGGTATGGAATTCGCAACTATGTTAGCTATTTTGGGCTGTAAAGTTACAATTTTCGACCATGGTGATACTGCACTATCAAATTTCGACCAATTTTTGGTTAAAAAAATAATTACTAAAATGGAATCTTTAGGTGTAGAATTTATATTTAACGCAGAAGTTATTTCAGTAAAAAAATTAAAAAAAAATATAAAATTTAAATATTCCGTTAACGGAAAAAATAAAAGACACAAAAGCCAAAAAGTATTTAATACAGCAGGAAGAATACCGTCTGTTAAACAATTAAAACTAAACAATGCCAATATAGATTGTGATGAAACAGGAGTTTTAGTAAATGCTTTTATGCAAAGTAAAACAAATAAAAAAGTGTATGCCTGTGGAGACGTTTCAAGTCTATCCTTACCTCTAACACCATTATCTGGTTTGCAAGGTTATATAGTTGGTAAGAATATTATAAATGGAAATAAGAAGGCGTTTCAATTTCCACTGGTGCCTTCAACTGTATTTACGCAACCAAATATTTCTGTTGTAGGTATGCAGGAAGAAGAAGCAAAAGCACGTTATAAGACTGTTAAAATTTATAAAGGAGAAGGAACGCATTGGTTTAATGCAAAAAAACTGAATCAAGAGACGTATGCCTACAAAATTATTACTAACGACAGAACAGAAATTATTGTTGGTGCTCATATTCTGGGCGAACAGGCAAATGAGAATATTAATATTTTTACAATAGCAATTAATAGTAAAATGACGGTTTCAGATTTTAAAAAACTTATTTTTACTTATCCGTCTTACAGTAACGATTTAAAGAAAATGTTGGCAGATTAGTATTAAATTAAAACACCTCACTATCTCTAGCAAGATTTAATTAATTTTTTAATATGTGTTATTTAATATTGAGAACCATTATGCTTCCCAACCTCAAAACCATGTTTTTCAAGGTATTGGTTTCCGCTATCTATGGCATCTTTTTCTAAGGTTGTTCCCATAGAATCGTTCCAACGGTTTAGGTATCCAAATAAGGAAATAACACCAAGCATCTCTACAATTTCACCTTCGGTCCAATGCTCATGTAAACGCTTTTTTATAGCTCCATTTACCGCATTTGGAACTTGAGAAGCAGCTAAAGAAAAATCTAAAGCAGCACGCTCTGCTTCGCTAAAAGCACTGTGTGTTCTGTAGTCCCAAATATTATCTAATTGTTCTTGCTCTGCACTATAACGCTCTGCAGCTCTAATAGCATGTGCTTGGCAATACCTGCAACCTGTAGCATTACTTGAAACCCATGCAATCATACGTTTTAAGGCAGAAGTTACCTTACCTTCATTAGCCATAACCGCCTTGTTTAAGTTTATAAACGCTTTAGAAATGGCTGGTCTCCGTTGCATTGTTAAAACAGAATTTGGACAAAAACCTAAAGTCTCATTAAAGAATTCTGCTAGTTTTTTAGTTTCTAAATCGTGTTCTGCATCTAATGGTGTAACTAATGGCATATATTTGTTTTTTAATAGTATTTTTGGTACTATCAATAAACGAAAAAATATTTAATTATGCCGGTTAAAGTAACAACAGTTTGGAAAGAAAAAACGATTTTCGAAAGTGATAATCCCAATGGTTATATTTTTAATTTAGGACAATCTAAAAACAATAATGACCCTTACAAACCTTTAGCCCCGAAAGCCACAATGTTATCCTCTTTAGCTGCTTGTTCGGGTTTAGATGTGGTTTCTATTGCAGATAAAATGAAAACTCAATTTACCGATTTTAAAATTGAAATAGAGGCAGAGCTTACAGAAGAGCATCCAAAAATATATAATAAAGTGGATGTAGATTATCATTTTTATGGTAACACTTTAGACGAAAAAAAATTAAATAAAGCAGTCACTCTTTCTGCAGAAAAATATTGTGGTGTCATGGAAATGTTTCGCCAGTTTGCTAAAGTTAACACTAACATTTATTTTCATAATATTTAGAGTCGAGTAAGCAAACCATTCAATATTCACCTTTCTCTAAACTATGCGTTGGACTCTAAAACCAAAACCAAATCTTGAAACTATACAATTTTTGCAACACGCTTTACAAGTTGAAGAACCTATAGCTGTAATTCTTGCGCAAAGAGGAATAGAAACTTACGAGCAAGCTAAAGATTTTTTTAGACCTAGTTTAAGCCATTTGCACAATCCTTTTTTAATGAAGGATATGCAAAAAGCCGTAGATCGCATAGAAAAAGCCATTGAAAACAACGAAAATATATTGGTGTATGGTGATTACGATGTCGATGGCACAACCGCTGTATCGCTAATGTCTTCTTATTTAAAAAGCGAATACCCAAATGTCGCCACCTACATTCCAGACCGTTATGGTGAAGGTTATGGTATTTCTTTTCAAGGTATCGATTTTGCCGAAGACAATAATTTTAGTTTAATAATTGCACTCGACTGTGGTATAAAAGCTATTGATAAAATCGCTTACGCGGAAGAAAAAAACATCGATTTTATAATCTGCGATCACCACAGACCAGGAGAAATAGTACCAAACGCAGTTGCAGTATTAGATCCAAAACAAAACGATTGTAACTATCCTTATAAAGAATTATGTGGTTGTGGTGTAGGTTTTAAACTTATTCAAGCATTAGCTTCAAAAAAAGGAAAAACTACTGAAGATTTAGTAGAGTATCTAGATTTAGTGGCAACAGCTATTGGAGCAGATATTGTTCCTATAACTGGAGAAAATAGAATTTTAGCTTATTTTGGATTGCAAGTCATCAACGCGCAACCAAGAGCTGGATTTAAAGCAATCATCAATCAAATAAAAAAAGAAACGTTAAGCATTACAGATGTTGTATTTATTATTGCACCAAGAATAAATGCAGCAGGACGTATGAAACACGGTCAATACGCGGTAGATTTATTAACCGAAACTAATATAAAAACGGCAGAAGTTTACGCTAAAGAAATAGAAGATTTTAATACAGATAGACGTGAAGCCGACAAACAAATTACCATTGAAGCTCTTGAGCATATTAAAAAACGAGAAGAACAGGAAACGTTTACTACTGTTGTTTATAGCCAAAACTGGCATAAAGGTGTTATTGGTATTGTTGCTAGTAGATTAATAGAAACGTATTACAGACCAACATTAGTATTTACTAAAAGTGGCGACAAATTAGCTGCTTCTGCGCGTTCTGTAAAAGGTTTCGATGTTTATAATGCTTTAGAAGCTTGCACTGAATATATAGAGCAGTTTGGAGGCCATAAATATGCGGCAGGTTTAACGCTTAAAGAAGAAAACTACGAAGCTTTTAAACAAAAATTTGAAGACGTGGTTGAAAGCACAATAGATAAAAGATTGTTAACACCAGAAATTAGCATTGATACTCAAATAGAACTTAACGACATTATGCCAAAATTCTATAGAATTTTAAGCCAGTTTGCGCCTTTTGGCCCAGGAAATATGTCACCTGTTTTTATGAGTGATAACCTTCACGACACAGGTTATGGTAAATGCGTAGGCGAAGACGATAAACATTTACGAATAACCGTAAAACAACCAAACAGCGATAAAATAGTCTGTATCGGTTTTGGTTTGGGCGACAGGCTAAGCCTGATTAAAGAGAAAAAGACATTTAAAGCTGTTTATTCTATAGATGAAAATGAGTGGAAAGGTAATGTGTCTTTACAATTAAAGTTGCGAGATATTAAAGAGTAATTACTTCTGTAAGGTTTTAAAATAAGATTTAACAGTTTTCGTTAGACTTAATATGAAACAAAAAATTACGCTGCTTTTTCTCTTTTTCTTCGGAAGTATTACTGCTCAAAATTTGGTATTGAATCCAAGTTTTGAAGCGTATATAGATTGCCCAAGAAACATTAGTTTTTTTCATTATAATGTTAAAAATTGGTCTATTCCAAATGAAGGAACTACAGACTATTTTAATTCTTGTGATGATAAAATGGGTTTTAAAAATTTCAATGGAGAACAAGAAGCTAATTCAGGTAAAGGTTATGCAGGAATTTATGTTTACTCAAAACAAGATTATAGAGAATATATTCAAGGTGAATTAATAGAAAAATTAAATAAAGAAGAACATTACAAAATTAGTTTTTATGTAAATTTAGCAGAAAACTCATCTTTTTCTATTAATGATTTTGGTATTCTATTTATGCCAATGAGGTTAATGTATGTTCTATCACCAAAAGTTATTGACGTTCAGAATTATAGCAAACAAAAGTATAAGTCTAATTACGTTTCAACAAATAAAAAGTTGTTTTACTCTGATAAAGAAAACTGGATTAAAATAGAGATTGATTATGTAGCTAATGGATTCGAAAAGTATTTTTCTTTAGGGAATTTTCAAACTAATAAAGAGGTTATTAAAGAAAAAGTAGCAAAGAAAAAGGGACGATTTGCCTATTATTATATTGATGATGTTAGTGTGATACCAAGCGATTATGTGAAAGAAGAACTTCAATCAAAAATTGAAGAAAAAGTAGAGGAAACTTTACTTGAACTAGAAATAACCTACACGTTTAAAAACGTACTTTTCGATTTTGATAAAGCAGAACTTATAAACACTTCTATTGAAGAATTAGATAAATTAAGTTTTTATTTAAAAGAAAACGAAACTCTCAATATAGAAATTTATGGACATACAGACAGCGTTGGTTTAACTAAAAGAAATAACGAATTGTCTTTGCAACGTGCAAAAGCTGTTTCAGAATATTTAATTTTAAAAGGATTAGAAAACGAAAGAATACAATGGTTTGGTTTTGGAAGCTCTAAACCATTAGTTGACAATACTACTGAAGATAATAGAGCAAAAAACAGACGTGTTGAGTTTAAACTAATTAATAAAAACTAAAATAAGAGCAATCCTTATTATACTTTTGCGGTAGAGTTTAAAATAACCAATAAAGTTTTAATGCAAAAAAACGATCCATACGCAGCATTACGTTTTAAAGAATTCAATATTTTTTTATTGGTTCGTTTTGCGTTGGTTTTTGGCTGGTCTATGCAGTTTTTAGTTATAGAATGGCAAGTTTATGCTTTAACTAACGATGAATTAAATTTAGGTATTATTGCTGCCTGCGAATTTATTCCAGCTTTTTTTATGGCACCATTTGCAGGTTATATTGTTGACCGAAAAGAAAAACGGAATTTATTTGCTATTTGTATTGCATTGTTTTCTTTGATTAGTTTTGGTTTGTTTTGGCTCACATCTAACACAATAGAATTAGCTTGGACAACAAACAGTATTCTCTATTCTATTTATGCTTTGGTGTTTTTTGGAGGTATTTTACGTGCCTTTTTTGGGCCAACTATATTTTCGTTAATTGCGCTTATAGTGTCAAAGCAGGTTTACCCAAATGCTGCAACATGGAGTAGTAGTACATGGAAAGGTGCTGCAGTTACTGGCGCATTATTTGCTGGATTTTTAATTGCTTGGATTGGTGTTCATTTAACACTTGGCATCATATTTTTGCTAGTTATGGTGTCTTTGGTTTTAGTTTTTCAAATAGAAAAAAAACCAATAATAAATAAAAAAACCAACGAAACTGTAAAAGAAAGCTTAAAAGCTGGACTCACTTTTGTGTTTAAAGATAAAGTAATCTTAGGTGCCTTAACATTAGATATGATTGCGGTTTTGTTTGGTGGAGCTGTAGTTTTATTTAGTGTATTTGCTACAGATGTTTTAGATGCCGGACCAAAAGGTTTTGGGATATTAAATGCTGCATTATCATCTGGAAGTATTATTACCATGTTAGCAACTACTTATTTACCTATAACTAAAAATACTGGCAAAAAACTACTAATCTCCATTTTTGGGTTTGGTGTATTTATGATTGTTTTTGGTGCTTCAAAATTGTTTTGGTTAAGTGTTGTTGCCTTATTTTTTGCTGGTGTGTTTGATGGTATTTCTATGGTAATTAGGCAAACTATTCTTCAGCTTAAAACACCAGACGAAATGCGTGGTCGTGTTGGTGCTGTTAACTCCATGTTTGTAGGTTCTTCTAATGAACTTGGCGGGTTTGAAAGTGGAATTGCGGCCAAAATTTTTGGCGCACCTTTAGCTGTTGTTCTTGGTGGTACAGTAACTTTAATTACCGTAATTACAATAGGCTTTAAGAATAAAACGTTACGAAATCTAGATTTAACTAAAGATTTGGAACCAAACGAAAAAAGCTAAATGTTATTTTTGGAAGCAAAATAGACAGGATGAGTAAGAAATAATAATAAACTAATATTCTTTCAATTCCATAGTATCGCCATCGAAAACACCGTAAGTATAATAACTCACCCAATCGCCAAGATTTATATATCTCGATTTTTCGTTTAATTTAATGTCTAGTGGTAAGTGTCTGTGCCCAAAGATAAAGAAATCTCTGTGCTTGCTTTCTAATTTGTGTTTGCAATATTGGGCTAACCACTCGTTATCTTCACCTAAAAATTGAGCATCGTTATCTCCAGATATTAGTTTGTTTTTTACTGATAGGTATTGCGCCAAACGGACACCTAAGTCTGGATGTATCCAGCGATATAACCATTTAAAAAACGGATTGGTAAACACTTTTTTCATACGCTTGTATCCTTTATCGTGTGGGCCTAAACCATCTCCATGGCCAATAAAAAAAGTAGTATTATTAAAGGTGTATTCTTGTGGTTTATGGTAAACTGGAATGTTTAGTTCTTCTTCAAAATAGCCATTCATCCATAAATCGTGATTGCCAACAAAATAATAAATTGGGATTCCAGAGTCGCTAATTTCTGCAAGTTTGCCCAGTGTTCTTGTAAAACCTTTTGGGACTACGGTTTTATACTCCATCCACATATCGAACAAGTCACCTAAAAGAAAAATAGCTGCAGCGTTTTCTTTTACTTCATCTAACCAGGCAACAAATTTTTGTTCACGTGGAAACGATTCCACTTTAGTTGGCGCACCTAGATGATTATCGCTAGCAAAATATATTTTTTTTCCTTTTGGAATTTGCATATTGTAAATATAATTAATTCTTGTAAAGTGTTATTTGATTGCTATAAATATTACCAATGTGCACTTGCCTTTGTGAAAGAAGTATTTTTAGCTGGTTAATGCGTTAAGGATTGCAGCGGCATCCTTTTTTTGCTGCCATATATGGCAAAAAAAGATATAGCGTAAAGCCTGACCTTTAGGTAACGCCAAAATTATTTTAATTGTTTTCACTCGCATACCACGCGGCATAAGAACTTTCGGTTTCCTGAAGTTTTAACGAATGCAGTTGTATGTTTTCTGGTAGGCGTTTTTTTATTTTTTTTGCAAAATCAATCACCATCATTTCACTGGTTGGTTGGTAATCTACTAACAACACATTGTGACCTCTGTTTTTAAGTTCTATCGCTAATTCTACATGTGGTGTATTTTTGTTAAATACGGTAGCATGATCGAAGATGTTTACAATTTCTTCTTTTACAATTCTTTTTAAATCTGTAAAATCTATAACCATACCGAATTTTACGTTTGTATGGTCCAAAATTGGTTTACCAAAAACCGTTACAGAAAGTTTATAACTGTGTCCATGGACATTTTTACATTTGCCATCGTAACCATAAAGTGCATGACCAGTCTCGAAAGAAAAGAGTTTAGTTATACGAATATTGCTCATTATCTTTGATTTTTGTATCTATTATAAATATAGATTATAATGATTACAAAGGCTAGAATGGCAAAAAAGCCACTACCTCCTAAAAAGTTTAATATTTCCATTATTTTATAGTTTAATAAGCTTTTAGCTTGCACCAAAGTTAATTCTTTTGTGATAGTGGTAAAAATTCTTTTCTAAATTTTATTATTAAAGGTAATCCACGAACTATAATCCAAAACGTTAGTGCAATAAAAATACTTGTAAGTTTTAAATTGTACTGGTCTAAAATAAAGAGTGTTGGCAGGAAAACTGCAAATGTAGATACTAATAATAGATTTCTTAAATCTGCCATTTTGCCAAGTCCTTTAAACATACCATCGAAAATAAATGCTAATGCGCACAGAGGCTGCATGGCTAAAACAATCCAAAACACGCTATAAAACTGTTTTAAAACTTCTGGTTCTTTAATAAAAATTTTTCCTATTGAAAAGTAAAATAAAGCACCTAAAGTTGCGATAACCAACCCAACAATAATTCCATGCTTTATAAGACTATTGCTTAATGCAATAAGCTTGTTATATTCTTTGCCACCTAATAACCTGCCTGATAAAATATTACCAGCACTTGCATAACCATCTATTAAAAAGGCTCCTAAAAACCATAAATTTATAGCAATTGTATAGGCTGCAATATATTCTTCACCATAACCTGTAGCAAAGCGTGTGGCAAAATACAGTGTTACATTTAGGGCTATGGTTCTAATAATTAAGTTACCAATCATTAATAAAAAACGATTAATTTCTTTATTAAATGGAAAACTAAAAGATAAGGGAATATTAGTTTTTTTAAGTAGATAATATCCAGAAAGTAGTGCCATTAATAGTTGTGCAATTACACTGGCATAGGCTGCGCCTTGAATATGCATAGCAGGGACTAATTCTGTAATACCGTAAACTAAAATATAGTCTAAAATAATATTGGTGCATGCACCAATAATTGCAATAACCATTGGATAATAGGTGTTTTGCAAACCTCTAAAAACGCCAAAAACCGCTATAGTGAATAGTGTAAATGGAAAGCCAAAAACTCGAATATTATAATAGTTTACGGCGTAATCTAAAATGAGATTTTCTGCGTTATAAAGTTTAAAAATGCTTCTAGCATGAGGATAGGTACTTACAATTATTAAGAGTCCTAAAGTTGTAATTATAAAAATAGCTTGAGCTGGTAAGTTTTTTACTTCGTTTAATTTGTTTGCACCTAAATATTGAGAAATTATAGAAGAAATGGCACTCCTGGTTTGTCCAAACACCCAAATTAACATCGATAAAAAGGTAGAAACGATACCAACAGCAGCAAGAGATTCTGTAGCATTAAAATCTACATTTCCAACTATTGCTGCATCTGATAAGGACAATATGGGTTCAGATACGCCAGCAATTAGTGCAGGAATGGCTAATTTATTAATTTGTTTTAAGCTAATATTTGTACTCAAAATTAGTTTTGGTTTATGCCTAAACGAAGGTCGTAAGATTTACTATAAAAAATGGTATTTTTATAATCTAAAATATAATTAATCTATACGCCATCAAGAATATTTTAGTTCCAGTTAGATGGTCTAAAATGGTAAAAGTCATTTACAATATACTGTAGATTTTGCAAAACTAATATTTGCAAAGCTTTATGTTTTTCAAATTTACAATGTTTACACTAAAGTAGGAACAATGATAAATATTGATTATAGTATAGAACTAGAAAGTAAGGCCTTTTTTAGATTATTATGTTGCACAAATAGACCATAAAGGCGTAGAAGTTATTACAAATAAATTTAAAGGCAAACTTATAAATACTGGAATGTCTAGTTTTGTTGGTACACTTTTAAGTGAATAAATTAACTTAGCAAGATGGGTAGAATAGTTTATGATCAAAGTTTTAAAAAAACCTTAGTAGAATTGTTAAATTCGGGTAAATCT
>Ga0114957_1002156_pt1 | contig 19345 bp, 20 predicted proteins | sample BantaG_FD_87175 | JGI IMG/M metagenome (GOLD analysis project Ga0114957, IMG submission 87175) | Marine algal microbial communities from Bantry Bay, Ireland - BantryBay_4 metaG | ecosystem: Host-associated > Algae > Red algae > Unclassified | place: Bantry Bay, Ireland | collected 2014-11-21 | reverse complement strand
TATCACATCACTAGCCTGAAACAGCACAACATTACTCAGGTACTGAGCCGCACAAGTATAGGCGTGATTATTAGGGCTGTCACCTGGAGGATTGATATTGAGGAAGTCTGAGCATACTGGTTTTTCGCAATCTGATAATAGAAATTCTAGTGCTGATTGTAGGGTTATGGCGTTGTCTATTTCTATGTCTATGATGGAGCAAGTAGTTGTTATTATCGTGGTAGTCGTGATGAAATCATCTCCTTGCCCATCATCTTTTATGTCGACCGTTTCAGTTTCGGATTTTGTCTTTGTTCCACCTATTGCAACAGCTCTATAGTATTTTCCATTTTCTAATTGCCAAGATGATGGATCTGGGGGAGCCGTGGCAAGGCATTCTCTGCACCATTGGATTTGGCAGAATGTATATTCAGAGGGTTGGTCGTCAACAATTTGTATGGTTCGCTTTCTTGTCTGGGTCCATCCGAAACCTTGAGGCGGCTGAGCGGTTGGAGGATTATCAACTATTTCAAAAACAACGTCACCGCTTGTCGTTTGGCATTCCACCTCACCGATCAAAGTATCAATGGTCACCCTATCCTCAATATCCAACAGATTCTTCTTCTCTTTCCAATGCTGAGTGATACAAGTAAATACATCATCCACTGCAGGCTTGATATCAGCCGTGTATTGATCAAGGTTCCATTTTCCTTTCCTGAATGGAAGATATCCTTGCCAATGTGGACGCCATTCGTCTTGACAAAATTTGTCTATTCTGAGGTCGACACGGTGACAGACGCCACATTGTCTCTCTAGGTCATAGAGGGCATCGAATGATTTATGCTTGTCCGTATTCCTGAAACATAGCTTGGTGTCTAGCTCATACCTCCACGTTCTCAGCTTCTCATTGTACTTCCATTTGAATTTGAGTTCATTATTGATGGGACAAACCTCGTGGGTACTACCATCTGGCAAGTCAAGGTAAAAGCGGTATTTGGAGGAGATGGGCACTAAATTTTATCTATTGCGTTTTGTATGGATTCCTTTCTGTAATCTCTTATTAACTGCTTGAGGGCTAGCTTTTGTCCTGAACTTATTTTGCTCCTGTAATCGAGCCAGTTTATGAAGTCATATATTTCTCGCTTCAGCTTTCGCTCTTTAGTTTTACTCATACCTTTTTTATCAGATGATGCTGCTGTAATGTCCACTCATTGCTCCGATGTGGCTCACACTCCCTTGGATTGTAGCCACTTATTGTCTTAACTACCACCTGAGTCGATCTGGATGGGTCTATGATTTCAACTATTGTCTCGTGGTCTCTGGCTAGGTAGCGTTCTCCTTTTTTCAATCTCATATGATGATGTTCTTTTTGCCAATTATAGCACAAGTTTTTCGAGTCATATATCCCATTATGTATGCACCAGTTTCGTGAGTGCTGTTCTTGCCAATATTTAATCCAGCTAGACTACTGATCCAAATCAGAACGTGATGCAGTTCGTGAGATATGTAAGACATTCTGATTTTGCCTTTCTGAAACAAAACCTTGTATCTCGCTCTACCTCCATTATAGTCCTCTCTGAATGCTATGGCGCCCCTGCTGAAGATATCAGCGTTTTCTACCTTAGTTAAGTACTCGTCCATATCATCTGCTACGATTACGGTCACATCAAAGTTGAACACCTCAACACTGAATGTTTCGCTTTTGAATTTTTTATACTTCTTTGCCATATTTTTTTAAAATTTCACGTACGGATGATTATGCGGATTCAATGCCATAGCTGTTATTACGTCTCTCATATTTGCATCCATATCAATTCAAAAACTGCACGACATCCGGTCTCCGCCTCAATGCCATTTTGTTAGAAATCCAATCCCACGAGTGACGGCAATTCTCATCACCAGCATCCTCAATGGGATCGTATGTTTTATTCTTGTTCCTGCCTTGGAAATCTCCAGTGGACTTATCAGTATAGCCACCATAAGTATCAGCCGACGTACCCATTTTGAGTATCTCCGAGATATGGAAAACTTGATCATTTCTGAGTCTGCACCAGTCACGAGTTGTTTCTATGATGCCACCTTGCAGAATGGCAAAGCTCAGCCCCAATTCTTCTCTCACCTGATTAGCTGATGACCGTTCGAATTGACTGTACACATTCTGAGTCAATCTCCTGAAGTGCTTCTCAACACCTTTGTCCTTGACGACATACTTATCGACATTCTCTCTGAACTTGGACAGTGGCACACCACCGAGAGCCGACTTCAAAGCCTCCCCTTTGATCTTTTTGAACACATCATCCATCTTGGCGAAGTCATACAGAAAACCATCCTTTATGATTTCCACTTTCTTGGTGTCAAATCCGTATCTATTCAGTAGCTTGTTAGTGACCTTGGTATGAGCGAATTCCACCTTGCTATTCTTCAGGTCTGGAATGGATTTGAAATATCCTAGATTCAGCTTGTGTATCTTCTGAAGTTCTTTGGATAGCTCGACCATGATAGGTGCCACCTCTTTTTTCAGGAACTTCTCTTTGAGCCTTTCGAATTTTCTGGCCGTGGCGATATTGGAGGTGGAGTTGGTTATGACACCATCCTTGATCTTGAATTCTTTGGAGAAATGATCTATTACGAATTCAGAAAACAACTTTGCCAGTCTCCTGATCTTTCTAGCCAGCTTCTTTTCTGCCTTGGTTATGAATTTATGTCTTTTGCTGGATTCCTTGGTCATTCTTCGGGTGTATCTGGAGGTGGTGGATCAGTATCAGCCTCACCAAAGTATTGCTCGGTATATGCTGCCACTTTTTCATCTATGATCCTTTTCTGATCAGACCATTTCATCATACAGAACGGCATTGATGTACCTTCCAATTCCTCGGTGATTTCACACCTGATCTGATCAAACCAAGTATCAAGAACCTTGAGAGGGTGATCGTCATCATACATCGCCAGTACCGACAATCTTTCCGTCACTGACTTGGATGACAATGGCCTCCAATTCTCCCAGGCACGGTATATCTGAAGCGTATCATTAGAGCCATTACACTGCAATACCATTATGCTCTCATCTATCTTCCTGATGGATTCAGTGGGCAGACCAGCATCGAGAGCACTCTTCCTCTGGGTGATCTTGTCATCGATGGTCTCAAGTCTCAAATCCAATGGGTAGGCGTGCTCGACAATCAATCCTTCCTGATATCCCAGATATCCAGCCTGTACTCTGACCGCGTGCTTGTAAAAACACGATACAGCCTCTCCGAGCTTACCCAGAACAGCATACAGTCCTCTCATGTCAAGGATTCTACCCGTGGCAGTTTCATTCAGTTTGACATCTTCCTTGCTGCCCAGATCAAAATTCAGAGCAGCCTTATATATGTCACGTTCTAATTCCCTGATGGATTCTTGGTATCCTTCGATTATGTGCACAGGCAACTCGACATAGTGGACCATATCAGCCAATGGTACGGCTTGTTGATCTTTGGTTTCTGGTGCCTTGATGACCACGATGTCCTGAGAGGTGACGTGGTAGTTCTTACCCGTACCCTTACAGACAGTGCACTTTTCTTGGGTCATATTGTAACGGCCACCATTACAAGTTTCCTTTTGAGTCTTCCTGACCTTGTGTCCATTCTTGTAACAAGTGGTACAGGTCTGCTTATCACAGCCACATTCAGAATACACCCTTGAATGGCTGCAAGCTGGAGCATAGACATACTTCTGAATAAAACCATGGAGCGCTTTGGCAAGATGCAATTCTGATACCTCCCAGATCAATTGTTTGAACAGCTTGTCGGCTCCATGGAAGATTGAAACATATGTTTCCCCTTTGCTACAGGAGTCTCTCAAATAACCAACTGGAAAGGCTGGATTGTATGGGTTGTTTGTCTCGTAGGTTCTGAGGGCATAGGCTTTGGACTTGGTGCCTACCTTTAAATTCAATAGCTCTGATCTCTCATCTACTTGGTCGCCTTTGAATAGTTCTGTGAGTCTGTATATGACATTGGGGCCATACAGGGTATAGACTGATCTCTTGGCTTTGTTTTTGGTGGCATTTACAGGAGCTTTGCAGCCTAGTGCCATAGCTGCCTTTTCCGCTTCTATCAGTTCGTATTCTTTGGCTAAGAAGCTGGCTATGTCTGTCTTATAGACTTCTACTTCCTCATAGACTCTGGCAATCAGAAACTGAAGGATGCCGTGTTTCTTCTCATACTGCCAAGCCTCATCTGAATAGATCTCCAATGGATATGAGAAATTCCTCAACTCATCATTGATATTATTCTGTTCGACGACTATGAAAGCATTAGGATCCAAGCGGTTGAGGTCTTTGACCCTATGGAAAGCATAGTTCTGCAGACTCTTGCCATCGTGAAAGCAACTGAGCCTCTTTTTGATTTCCTCTACCCAGCTGTCATTTTTTGTCTCTTTACCATAGGTGATCTCCTTGTTGGCTGGATCCACATTTTCCAGCTCGCTGAGTGAATTATCAACTTTATGGGTGATGAATTGAGTTCTGGTGTTGGTCAGCCTGATACGCTGCTTGATCTGCTTGTTGTCTTCTTTGCGCTTATAGTCAATGAGATGTTCCTCTTGCCCTTCGCCAGTACAATACGACTTCATTCTGTGGGCATATTTGACGGTATGGTCATACCACTTGTGAGGCTTATCTGCCATCACCAGATCTAAGAATTTGGCCCTGAGTTGGGCTGGGTCGTACGAATAGGGTAACATTCGGGCAAGATGTTAAGGGCTGCTATATTTCAGGGTTACATAATGTCGGATTACACCTCCCGTCTCCCCCGGATAGCTGACCTTCTGGAACCGAATGCAGATGGTTTCACATTGATGACCTCGCCATCCACACCTTCAGGCTTGAATACTGGTATCTCAAAGTTTCTCATCACACCGATGAGTTCATCCATCTTTGTATTCAGTTTGACATTTTCTTGTCTCAAAGTCTCGATTTCAAGCTGCTGCTGATTGACTATGAGTTCTGTCTTGGCTTGCAGTCCTGTGGATTGCAGAGTGATGCTGGCTGTATCAGACATAGGGCCAGCGGCAAGCTCAGCCAGTAGATCCATACCTCTGAATTTACCCTTGTTGAGTTGCTCCAGAAATGCTTTTTGATCCAATGAGTCCGCCTGATTGACAAAGAACTCCTTGCCACCGAGCTCGACTTTCATATCCTTGCCCTCGTTATCCACTACCCTGTACGCTTTGCCTCTGTTCATCGGGCTGGCATCATCCTTACCCATCGGTGCTATCTGTCCAGAGCTTCTATCTGCCAAGGCATCTGAGACACGTCCACCAGCGTATAGTGATGAAACTTGAGTTTTGAATTGCTTGAAAGCTGCTATCATCGAAGCTATCTGGGTCAGAGCTATGACAATCCCTAATCCGAACGGGATGGTTGAATTAGATGCAAAGGTATTGGCTATGGAAGTGGCTAGGGCTGAACCCTGAGTCAATAGATCGGATGCTAATTGGGCCTTGAGTTGCTTCTTTTTGATCTCTTGTTGCTTGGCGACATTGGCCTCCAGTAATGCCGTTTCTTGCTCCAGTGCATTCTTGGTTGATTCAAAATTATTGGCCAATCCTAAATCCCTGAGTTCCTTTTCTCTTTCGAGGTCTGATTCTAGCGAGTCGATGGATTCCGATCTGGTGTCGATTACTTCCTGCAACTGATCCAGTTCTGCTTGAAAGCCAGCGGCTATATTGTCAAGTAGGGTCGTTCCTAGTCCTGTGAATGTTTCCAGAGTGGCGTCGAAGTCGTCACCGAATATGTCTTGCAGCCTGTCCTTAAATCCACCTGACTCATTAAGCCATTCTTGATATATCTCACCCTGCAGGTCTTTGAATGTTTTGCCAATCTCAGATTCATCAATATCAGGTGCTACTCTTACTGGAATTTCAAACGCTTCTGGTTCTCCTAATGATTCGAGTGGGTCAAATTCATCTACTCCAGCCGATTGAGTTGTCAGGATGTCTATCTCGACCTGAAACTTACCTTTGGTCTTGGTGACTAGATTGTCAACCTGATCATTAATATCTTGAATGGCTTCAGCATCCTTGCCAGCAGCATCAGCGGCAGTCAATAGCGCATTCCTGAAGTTCTCCAGCTCCAGTACTGCAATCCTCTGCTCTTCGTTGAGGCGCTGAATAGGCTCTAGGCTTTCAAGTAGTGCCTCTTGGCTCAGCTCTTCAAGGTCTCCATATAGCTCCTGGTAGGCGTCTTGGAGTTCTTGTACTCTAGCTTGCTCCTCTTCAATTTTTCTGATTCTCTCGTTTCGGATAGTGTTGAGCTTGTTATTGATTGTTGTTTGTAGCTCTAGTGATTCCTGATTCAAAGCACCTATTGCCTCTACTGCCTCAGCTTCTGCCTCAAGGTCTTTTGATGTTGATTCACTTAGCTTGTTTTTCTCAATTATTATCCTTTGATTCTCTTTTTCGAGCTCAATTCTTTTACTAAGCAGCCCTCTCTCTAATTCTCCTGATTTTGCCGCAGCTGCTTCTCTCTCTGTTAGGCTCTTTGTGGTGTCCTCAACCGTCAAGTTGAGTTCCTTTATGGTAGCTCTTGTGTTAGCTATTTCTTTTCTGAGTTCAATCTGATTGTCTCTCAGTTTTTGACTTGCTCCCTCCAGCTCAACGGCCTTTTGAACATCTTCAAATGTTCCTGAAACTTCGTCAGCTATGTTCTGGAACTCACCTTTAATGTTCTTCGCATTTTCTTTGGCAGCAGCGAAATCAAAAGTTGCAATATTGAAAATGGCTTTGCCTGTCTCAATGAGTGCCCTCCCATAGGAGATTGCAATATCTACGGCATTGCCAACAACAGCGTTGAATCCAGCGGTTGCTTTTGAAATTGCATCCATACCGCTTTGAGTCTTCCTGAATACCGCTACAATTGAAGTGAATGCTGCCACCAACGCAAATATCGGAATGGCTTTCATAGCAATCCCTAGAACTCGTGAAGCCTTGGCACTGGTCGTTAATCCCTTTGCGCTACTGCCTAGAGCTTTGCTCAGTAGGCTCGACTTGCTTCTGAGAGCATCGTACTTCTCCTGAAGGTCATTTAAGGATATGCCGAAAAATTTAAAATCCTTAGCAGATGCCTTGAGTGATGATGAGGCTTCCTTTTGTTCTCTGACGAATTTCTTCGTTGCTGCTGCTGCTTGATCAGTATTCTTTTTGAAGTCCACTCCGATGGTCTTACTACCATCCTTGAGTTTTTTTTGGAAATCTTCCCAACTATCTGACGCATTCTTAGTCTCCTCAATGAATGTTTTCCACCCATTGATCAGATCAGTGTCGTCGAATGTGGTCTTGAGCTTTAAGTCCATTTACGCTCCGTAAAACCCTTGAAGTAATTCAATCACCTGTGGCTCATTCCCCGATACTTGCTCTTTTGATAATCCAAGTACCTCCATTCCGTATGCTCTCAAATCTTTTACCTTGAATTTGGATGCATTGGTCTTCAGGGTGTGCTCTATCAAGCATTCGTTTATGTCCGTGAATTCGCTTCTCCATCCAAGCGGATTGACCACTAGCTGAATATCTGAATCTGACAGCCCATCACTTTTCAGAATTTTGAATGCCTCACTATTTGATAGTTCTTTTTCAGCAGACTTGATTCTTATTGATTTTGAGCAAGCATCTGGACAAAATGTCACACCTGAATAAGCGTGAGTACCCGTAGACCAAGTGTTAGTTGCGTTAGTATATGGGCTGGACCAGCAGTATAGCGGGTTTGTATTTCCCGTACTGGTTGCGACTTGTGCGCCATTGATCATCCACGTTTCGACTGTTCCTGATCTCTGTAGACATATGTCTGACGATTGAGTCGTTACACCTTGATCTAGCCAGCCTGTCAGCCATCCACCTGTATCAGAATAAGCCCTGAGCCATTTTCGTATCGTCGTGCCATTTGACCAGTGGTAGACATAGAAGATGAGATCGCCTGTCCAGCTTCCAACTTGATCATCAGACAATCCGAACATGAATAGACTATTGGGTGCACTCCATTCCACTGTCGCACACTTGCAGACATCCTCAGCCCACAATGGACAGTCGGTTGTGTAATAGCCACTTGCCCAAGAAGATGATCCCGTGGATGATACATCATTTGCCGCTAGCTTCCATTCTGTTTCTAGTAGACATTCTTCTTCCTTTTCGACCAGTTCAAAATCTTCGCTGAATGTGATAATATCTTCGTTACAAACAGTGGTTCTTATTGTATCATATTTCGATTCGGTGCATAGGGACTTAAACTCTTGTGACTCTTCGATAAAATCTCCACAAGGTTCAGGACATATCTTGATACAAGATGAAGCCAGCGACCCATTGCAATCAGTAGGAGTGCAGCGGTCTATATTTTCAGCTGGGACTATACTTTTGCCATCATAGTATACTCCTGTCTCGGGGCAGTAGTCCAACTCGCATTTCTGCCATACTGGTTTGTCCTTGTATAGCCAAGACGATGGAACTCTTGCCCAGCTCACTCCTGAGTTTGTACTATACTGAACATCAAGTCCAGACCAAAATGAAAGGTCGAATATCTGAAAACCTACAAAGTGAATCCCAGCGGGCAGAGTTCCGAGGAGAAGCTCCCTTGTAGCTCCCGAACAGCTATAATCGCAATGAGCCGATAGTGTCGGCGTTGCACAGCATTCTCCAGAATAATAGTCAATTGTTTCAGCGGTTGCTCTATATTCTCTCAGCATTACTGGCTGGTCTAAATATATGTAAGTCCACACCTCTGTTGCATCCCTCCCATTATTGCTGTCCAATACAAGCAAATCTGTCTCGACGACTTCAGTGAATGAAGTATTGAGGGCAGGATTAATGTCTGGCAATCCATTTCCATCTGCATCATTTTCATTGAAAATATCTGAAGCGTTGGTCGTGGCGGATTGTCCCGTTATTGGGGAGTGAACCCTTTTGTTGACTCCATTTTCTCCAGTTAGATTCCACACGTTTACGATTTCCCAATCTTCACAAGTTGGTTTTTCTGGTTCTGGGAATGATATCTCTATGAGACTTGAGCAATCAACATATCCATTAACAAGCTCGTAGTTTTGTTGATTTGATTCTCCGTAATTAGTATAAAAGGTAGTCGATGCAGTTCCGTCAGAGCAATTCTCTATCTCTCTGGTTATTCCAGTAATAGCTTCACCATCATCTGTCACGTCACAAGCTGTCAATATATCTAAGGTGCAAGTAATTGGAACGGGGCAAGAAGTCGGGGTCATCTTTGACACATCAACTTCATTCCCATCGTCGTCTTGGTACTTGGTGGGACAACCATCGTAGCATATCTTTTTGAGTGTAATTGTCTCTGGTTCTGACTCTGTGTCAAGCAGTTCTGTACCGTCTTCATTTTTACATAATGAAAAGCCTGACATCTTATCGGTATTGACGATCACCGTTCCTAGGTCTGTGACAATCACTAGCTCTAGGTCGCTGGACGGCGTTGTGTTTCCATCATTGGTCCAGCAAGTTTCGAGAAAGGCAGTATTTCCAGAGAATGAGGCTGTAGTTGTTATGCTTGCATTCGTTGCACTTCCAGTTACGGATGATATGGTTGCGCCTACATTAACCCTGTTTGTGACACATAATTGTTGCCCTGGATCGCTTGCCCCTGGATCGCAATCGGTACTTTGAACGCCTACTTTTATTTTGTTTGCTTCACCTTGTGTTGATTGGAAACATACATCTTTTGATGATATTGGGACGCATCCTGATTTCCCCACATTACTCCCCACACTTCCATTATTCCCACCATTGGATTTGACAGAATATGAAGTCGGTGGCATATGATGCAGGAAAATAGGATCGGCAGTACGGCACGATCCCAAGAGAATCAGTACCGAAAATATGTATATGATTCTTTTCATTTGCTTAAGTCTTATACTACCAAAAGCCCGCACCTTTCACCAGATGCGAGCTTGGGCCGACTATATCGGTCCTAGGGTAGCGAATTAGTACTTCTTATTTGCCTTTCACTTGATTCAGCAAGGCAGGGTTCTGACAGATCGTACCACTCACTGAAACGATGGCATCAGGCTTAACCTCTACGAAATCGAACTGCGATGGCAAACTATAACCCCCGACTTCTGGCCCTTTGGAGTCTCCATCATTCTCTCTGGAACCGCCAGGGTCTAGGTTTGATTGTCCGTTGTTGGAACCATAGATCGCATCGCATTCTGAAGCTACATTCGTAACGAATGCAGTACCATCCCAGCATTGACCTTCGCCTTCCACTGGTTTCAGATTCACGTCTATTTGGTGAATCACATCAGTCGCAGCAAATGGAGTCAATGTCCCATCCTCTGTTATGTGGTTTGCACCTTGAGATACAAGTAATGCGATGATTGCCGCACCGTCGTAAGGTGTAGCCGATCCGCAAAGATCCTGCGTGAATGGCGTACAACACTGCTCATCCAATGGCACATCGTTCTTGCCGGCATTGGATCCGACAGAGGAATTGTTACCGTTTGATTTGGCTGCATAACCTCCTCCATCTGGATTACAGCTTGCAAGGAATAGCCCCACCAAGAGCACCACTCCGTAAATTGTTTTCTTAAGCATAATAAAATATTTAACTAGTTAAAAATGTTCCGTTTAATTCTGCGACCGTGCCTGCTTCCAGCTCGAAGCATTGGTCTCCGAGTGGAGTCACATCGTCACCTGGGATGCCCCAAGCCTCACCACCTCCATCAAGTACTTTATCACCGTGATCTCCTGTGGTTTTGACATAGCAAGTGGTGGCAGCGAATCCATCCAGATCCTCACCTCCTAGCTTCTCAACGACTATCTGAAAGCCTGTCCAGTCTATGATGTCAGGATTGGTCTGCTGAGCCAGTGCGATTATATCAGCCTTACACATAGTGATTGGACCTGTGAAAACCATTGATAATGGAAAGCAGTTGCTTTGCTCCTCTTCACATTCCACAGCATAGCCAGCCTCAAAGACATCGACTATGGATCCGACTATCACATCGTCTCCATTGGATGGCGTATATTCTATCTTGCCATCAGCCAGTTTGCAGACTTGGAAGGTCACCTCTTCGCCATCTTTGCAGAGGGTTATGAATGCAACTCCATTGGCTGTTATTTCTTGCTGTACATTTATTTCGCCAGCTAGTGCCTGAATGGTGCAAGCATCGAGAGCCACGGTCATCGATGCTGGTTTGTTACAAGCTGTTGGATATTGTACGTCCATTATACTTCATAATTTTCTACTGAATAATCTGCTCCATCATCGCATACATAGCATCCAGAGAAACTACTTGAGTACTCTTGAACAAGCCATTGCATATTCCATTCTATATTTTCTTGATACCACGGGTATCTCTCGCCATACTGTGCAGCTTGCTTGATGCCGAACGTCGAGATATGTGACGCTGCCATTCTTCTGAATATGAGTTGTATGGCTCTAGCTACTTGCAATCCATACCCACAACTGAAATCCAATCCACAGAGGAAACCGAGAGCATCACATCTGATCGAGGCATTGAACGAAAGTCCAGCGCTGTATTCTTCCGAGCAAGAGAAATCCTCAAGCTCACCTATGGTGTTGACCGTGCAGCTGCTCATTATCAATCTCTGCTCCCACTTTCTCACTGAGCCACTGCAACCACAGTTCCATTTTGTATCTTTTGGTTGATATCCTTTTTTGTCATACACTAGGTAATAACAGATATCACCTTGATTGTCAGAAAGCGGTAAGGTCCAATTGACAGCAGTACCACCCTTTGGGCTCACAGTTATATTGACCGAGTCAATGGGATTTGCAAGGTCTCTATCTGAATACAGAAATACCTCAAACTCCTCACCGCTTGGAGCACCGACCATCCATAGGTTGATCTCATTGATCCTCATACAGAATCCATCGACGCAATTCTTTGGTGTTATCTTTCCGACTGCAAATTTCTCACTGGTGACCCACGGACCTGTTGACTTCTGATAATCACCGACCGTGGTACTGATCCCCTTGAATATGGATGTTTTCTGAGTGGTCAGCATCGTGTCAAAAGTTCTAAGGAACTCAGACATAGCAGCCATGCACATCTGGTCCAAGTTCTCCCAGATCTTATCCACATCACAAGTGAAGCACTCGAATAGATCAGCAATATTGACAGCACCCTCATCATAGCCATCCAGATACAATCCTGAATCTATTTCAGGAAGATCGTGAGATGGTACACAAGGCGCTGGGCAGATAGCCGGAGCACTCAGCCCGATGGCACCTTTGAGACAGTCTATGTTACTTTTTTTGCTCATTATCGGTATTAAAAAAGGGTAGGCGTTTGAAGTCCTACCCTTTCTAATCTCAACTTAATACTCAATCCATTTTTCTAGCAGCCCAAGCAGTCATTCTTGAACTTGAGAATACCTCTCATATCGTTGCAGTCACACGGTCCCTCGTGGAGTCCGTATCTGACCATGTACTCGTAACATCTTCTGTACTGTCTGACACCATTGGCAACAAAGCATTTTCTTTGCATCGTCACATCTATGTAGATCGGGTTGGATCTTCCATTAGCATTATATGTCAATCTCGGAAGCATTTCTCTCCACTCGTATAGATCACCAGTCTGTCTCACTGGAGTGGTGCTCCTGTGCTCGTAAGTATTCCAGAACAAAATCGAATCTTGCTCCATCATGAATGTGTATCTCCCACCCAAAGTGGAATCAACATTTCGTGGATCGAAGCAGATATTGAAATCATTGCTTCCTAAGATATCCAGATTGTTGCAGCAGCTGGATGATCGGTACTGGTTCATGAACTTGTCATCAGCAAAATTCTTACCTGTGATGTATAACACATTCATCATATCCAGCTGTCCAGCCAGATATTGAAATTGTGAGAACAATCCAAGACTCCATTCAGATGATGGTATCTCGATACAGTTTCCATTCACTGTATAATTCGCATCAAATGGAATATCCGTGAGATCAATAGTGTCAGCGGATGCTTGCAAGAAGACAAGAAGTCTCTCCGCAAGTTCACATTCCATTAGTACCTTCGCCTTGGCTCTTTGTCGAGCGACGATCTCCTCCCAAGTGACCATATTGTCACAGAATCTCTCTTTCACGCCAAACTCAACTTTCAGACATCCATTCGGATCGAAGTCCAGTTTGCTGAGTCCTGGAAGATTACCACCAATCGGATCACAAGTCTGTTCGCAATTATCAGAGATGACCATATCGCAGGTTCTCCATTCAATTACGGTCATCCCGACACAGAGATTATTCTGCATCTTAGGGATGAGCTGCGGATTCTGATGCCCTAGAATGCACTGAGCAGCCTGAATCGGCTTCATTAATTCGTTAAGGGACTTTGGGTTCTGGTAGAAATTACTTTCCAGTACTTTTACCCTATCATTCTGGAGCAAGTCAAAACCTCCAGGAGTATAGCCATCATATGACATAATAAATCAGTTTTTATCGGTTTAAGAGATGGCCTCTTAATTTTGCTGTGACTCTTGCCATGTTCTGGAAGCGTTCACGAGTTCCATCTTCTTGTCTGAATCTGTTTCTGCATTGATGGCAGTAGACCAATCTTGAACTGACTTGTACTTGGATACATCTAGCTTCTCACCTCCTTCTCCACCTTCGCCTCCACCCTTGTCTCCAGGAGTATCAGACTTGTGGCCTTTAGGTAGGTAGTAATCATTGATGTGATTGCCGATGAAATGATCGACTATTTTCACAACCTCTGAATTGTCAGATGATCTAATTGGATTACCATTGGCATCAATTGGAATGTAAGCACCGCCATCATCTTTGAAGTTGTTAGCTTCGACATAGGCAGTCAATTCCTTTTGAAAGGCTTTCGGTGTTATCGCATACTTTTCCAGTACTGGCTTCAATATGTCTGATAAGCTGCCTACCTTTTCTGTTCTCTCAGACGCTTTGATACGTGTATTGAGATCAGTGGTTGCAGTCTCCAAATCTCCATTGAGCTTCTCGACTATCTTCAAGTGTGCAGGATGGTTCAGGATATCATTTTCAGTTATCTCTTTTGTTTTCACACCCGCCTGAATCTTGTCGGAATATGCTTTCGCCATATCCTTGATTGGTGCTGCCTCAACTCCTAGAGTTTCTGAAATTTCCTTTTCCCATTGGGACTTGAGCTCTCGCTCTGCCCAGCCTTTACCTTCGGTTTTTCCATCAGATTTACCAGCATCATATTTGGCCGTTTTGGCTTTGTCTATCGCTGGTTTCAAATGTGTCTTGTAATCTTCTTTAAGATTGCCATCTGCATCGATCAGAGAGGATGCTAACTCCGTTGGCGATTTTGCTCCGAGTTCTGTCGCCAAGAACTCCAAAAGTTTATTAATCATGAGCTAATAGCTGGACTCGAACCAGCGTGATGGGTTTTGCAGACCCGTGCCTTGCCTCTCGGCCATACTAGCTTGTGTTTTTCTTATTCTGTTACTGTTGGCTCTCCGTTGCCTCCTCCTTTTCGCTTTCTTCTTTTGGGAGTTGCTTTTTTGGTTTTTGTGGTTTTGTCTGCTTCACTGGTGGTCTCTCCACCTGATCCGGTATCTCCTTCACCAGCTCCATCTTGCCCTTTATTGACGACTTCAGTTTCTCCCACTGCTCCTTTTCCATCAGTCCCGACACCTTGTGATTCTTCTTGCTTCTGTACTTTATTTTTGGCATCTGGCTTGTTTGTTTTTGGTACTGGTGGCTGCTCTACTTTCTTCACCCCTGGCTGCGCCTGACCGAACCTCTGATAAATGGTGAATTCCTTGAGATAATCTTTTGGCAACTTCTTGATGTTCCTGTCATCAATGATGATGTATCTGGGAACTTGCTTTCCACCCATCATCACAAGCTCAGTTTTGTGCTTGTAGATAGTCTGTCCTTTCTTTGGTTGCGGTGGAAATATGATTTTGCCCATTAGAGTTCTTTACTTAATAATTTGAATGCTTTCTTGACTGCTTTTCCAGGTGACTTCTTGCCGTACCTGGTGCAGATTTTTTTGAATCCAGAAACTTTGAGTGTTGCGAAATACCATTTCCCTTGCTTTTCAATTTTGATCCACCTGATCTTGTGTTTCTTGCTCAATTATTCTGGTTTCTGAAGCCAAAAATGTAGGAGATATGGGGTTTGGACGGTTACATTATGTCGGAATGTTGTATTTTTGTGGGTATGGACAAGAAAAAATTTGAGGCGATAGCAGGGAAACGTTCAGATGAAAGAATAGACTACTTTAAAGAGGGGGATGTCCTGAATGACGCATTCTTTGAGGGTGCTATGTGGGCTTATGATTTTATATTTAAAACAGCTTTGGATCCTAAACCGATAGACTTGTCCAAAATGGTCCACTATCCAATTGAAGATGAGCACATGGAATCAATTACTAAGCAAGCGATAAATAAAGCTGATGCGCTGATTAATAAAATTAGAAAGCCAATTATAAATACATAATGACCAGAAACACCTTTATCAAATCACTTATCGGACTGCCTTTTATTGGTGGCATTATGGCTAAGGCTGTCAAGACAGATGAGGCAATAGAAGGGTCTAGTATATTGAGTGACGCCAATAAGATGTTTTTAGAACTAGTGAGAAAGAAGGCAGAACAAGATATTACTATCTACCTGAATGGACATCCTCAATTATACTCGACAGATGGTGGTGAGACGTTTCAAACTCTAAATAGATTAGAACGTCAAAGGCAAATAGTAGAGTCCCATAAATGGTATATGGACAATGGTTTTTTGAATAACTATAGCGCAGAACTTGAGCGCCTTAATTGGATGCTCAATAATAACTAGATATGGTACATAAAAATGGATTCAAAATAACTAGAGAGATAGAGCCAAACGAGTCGGGGCTGAATAACAAGCAATCGCTTTACATTGAATTGAATATGGTGACTATTAAAATTGTAGTTCCTAATGGATTTGATTTTACGGCACTTAACAGAAATTTCGACCTTGGAGGATCTTTTGTTATGCAAGAAGTTCCATCTATGATTAGTGTTGATGTATCAGAAGATACAATAGATCCTATTAAAAGTGGGCCATTCACTAAGGAAGAAGTCGAGGACGAAGCAGAGTTTTATGGGGGTGGCGTAACAATACCAAGAAAGCACTATGATGACTATTTGAAACATCTCAATAATAACTAGGACTAGTAAGATTATGCTCAATGAACTCAGCCATAAGTACAGCCTCATCCTCCGTAACATCTCCGCAAATAGCCACTGCCTCCCACAATTCGATAGGTTCTGATGTGTGAAAATATCCCTTGTGCTGAATGATATTGTTGTCGAGTCCTGGCGACTTGGCTTTCTTGATTCCATTCACCGATTCCTTAACTCTCACGTCAGCCATTAGATTATTGGCGTGACAGTCGTTACATCCGTGTTTAAGGAACAACTCAAATCCTTCCATGCCCACCACATCGTACTTGTCTGGATATCTGGCAATCAGATTCATTCTATTGTCCCAGGTGGTCAGTGTGAACTCATAGGCAGCAATCATCATCTTTCCGATAGCCAAGTCAAATGGTCTACCGAATATGGCAACTGACACCTCATTGATGAATGGATTGGCTTGACAGTCCAATATGAAGTCATTCGAGAAATGGGCCTCCATAAGAGCAACCTCGATCTGAAACTCTAAAGGATGATCAGATCTCTTTCCCTCAGTCAATATGATCCCATCTCGATGCAACCTCCAAGAATTGAGGAATGACCAGTTCTTGAAAGGCTTCTTGTCTGCTTCAATGTATGTGGGATTTCCAGACCACCTTTCATAGAATTCATTGTATGTTTCCCAGAATGGGCCACCTCCAGCAGCCCTATTCAGGAAGCCAGTGCCTCCATTTTTGTCCGAGTGACAATCGAAACAGCCTGCTCTCCTTATGCCGGTTCTTTTTTGTGCCAAGGTCTTGCCTATCTCCACGAGCACCTCTCTGACTGTTGTCCATTCGCCTGATGGCATACAGAACATTGAGTCCATATTGACAGGCTCAGAAAGATGTATCGTCACATCATTTGCATTAGGGACTATGAAGCTGGAAATATCGTGTCCTTTGTAGGTCGTTGTGACCACTTCAGTCTGAGCTATGCTTTTGATGCTCGGCAATTGAGTGGGTCGCTCATAGCTGAAGTACATCACCGCGATGATGATGATGATTAGAATAAGTATTTTTTTCACGATAGATAGATTTTAAGTGCCTGCCAGAAATTCCTTCTCGGACATTCATCAGCCACGACATCATCAGTATTGTGAAGGAAAGCATCTGAATCGCCATTGGCCTGAATCATACCGTGACCAGTTGCCTTGTCAAAGCCGAAATCTCCCAAATCTTTTGCGTTGATCTGTGCAATGCTGAAAGTCTCCTCTGGACTTGGATAGACGCCATACTTCATGTAGTATTCAGCAATGATCAATCCTGCAGCGCCAGCTACATAGGGAGTTGCTTGGCTGCTTCCTGAAGCGTGCTGCGATGATGTTCCTTTGTAAGCTGAATGAATATTCACGCCAGGTGCAGCAAAGTCAGCACCTACATTATTGAACTCAGCGAATATGCTATTATGGTCTATCGCAGACACAGCCCATACCTTTGGATGGCTGGCTGGATAGTTCGGTTTCCATTGCTCGTTACCAGCTGCAGCAACTAGAATGACGCCTTTGGAATAAGCATATTCAATGAACTCATCCATATCCTTATCATCGGATCCATTGGGGCCTCCCAGCGACAGGCTTATCACTTTTGCGCCATTGTCGACCGCCCAATATCCGAAACGTGTCATCTGGTCATAGTCGCCCTCACCTCTTGCATCAGCTATCTTGCCGACTATGAAATTGGATTCTGGTAGAACAGAATAAGCAATTCCAAGAACGTGCGAACCGTGTCCGTTTTGATCTATTTCAGTTGGATGCGTACCTTGATAGTAGCTTTGTGGATGTGGCAGATTGGGGTGATCCCAATTGAGACCCGTATCGCCCACCGCTACTGTGATACCTTGACCCTTTATGCCTTTTTCGTGTGCAATATCAACCTTCATCATCTTCAATGCCCATCGTGTCGACTTGATGGATATGAAGCCAGTTGGGGCTTTCTTGTAATCACTAGGTATAGATACTTTTCCTTTTCCCATATTATTAAGCCAATTCAAAAGCTGCGTCAAAAATCTCATCACACCATCTCGTTTGTATTTCCCACCTTCCATTTTCCATCTCGCACATTGCTCTGATCAATCTCCTCATATAGATCAATTCATTGTGCCTGATCTCATCATCAATACCTTTGTCCAAGATGTAATTGATATAATTCTGAGTATCGTTCTCATTCTTTGGGGCGAACCTTGCGACTAATCCAGAGACAGTGGTGATGTCATATTTCCTCTTGTATGTTCTGGCTATTCTTATACCAGCCCTAAGCGACCAGATTGGATTTGTGAATGATGCGAACCTTTCATCTGGTTGGACATTTGCCAAGCCTTTCCATTTCGATCTTGACTTTTCAATGTTCAACCAGTTGTTGTTCCTGATGCCTCTCGGTACTGCCTTGATGACAACATTGTGGGGAGTCAGATTCAATACTGTCAGTTGCTTTTCGAGTTCTTTTTTCAGATAAATCAATGGACAGAACCATTTGAATATCCTGAATACTTTTCTTTTCGATATCCAAGCTAGTATCTGGAGTATGAAATCAGAAATTACATTACACAATAATACCTGATGTCTGGATGGATACTGCTGTATGGTTTTTATGACATTCATATCTTTGGTTTTCTGTATCCTTCATAGGCCAGAATTATCATCCCGATCAGTCCAGCGACACCGTCGGCTAATCTGACTATCTCTCCGACGTGTCCGAACACCTCATTGAAAGTGTCTTGTGGTACTCCCAAATAAGCTACGACCAAGAAGGTGGACATACCGAGAATGGCACCGTGATACTTATTCCAGTAGTCTAGGATGATGCCTTTCGCTTTTGGCTTTGACCGGTCTATGATAAGCCCTCGGATGTTGTAGCCGAGGACTATGATGATTAGTATGGATAGTGTTGTGATCATTTCTTATTGTATTGTTCCTCTTATGGTTACTATTCCGCAATCAGTATTGAACTTCATTTCCCATACATCGCCCGAATTTCCAGTAGGCGTGAATATTATATCTCTACTTCCACACATCTCTTCGTTACCCGGAGGAACTATTGGAATACAAAAAGCACTTCCTATTCCTTGAAAATTCACGTTAGTACCTGAGTTGTATGTAACTGTCAATGAACCGTTATAACAAAAATCATCTAAGCAATGAAATATGTCACTACCCAAACTTCCTGAATCTAAAATATACTGAGTGCCTGAATTTGTAGTTATCTGACCTCCTAGCGTGTA
>Ga0114957_1002154_pt1 | contig 19357 bp, 12 predicted proteins | sample BantaG_FD_87175 | JGI IMG/M metagenome (GOLD analysis project Ga0114957, IMG submission 87175) | Marine algal microbial communities from Bantry Bay, Ireland - BantryBay_4 metaG | ecosystem: Host-associated > Algae > Red algae > Unclassified | place: Bantry Bay, Ireland | collected 2014-11-21 | reverse complement strand
TTTGTGCTTTTGTGTTTTCAAGTTTCATATAATGTCTTTTAAGATAATCAGTCTTATCTCCAACGTTGACAATACAAATATATATATTTTATATAGTACTATGCAATACAAAGTACTATATATTTCGAGATTCTATATGAACACACGTTTTTTATCGACTAATTATACTTAAAGATCATAAAGTAACCTATCAGGCCGACCTAATAATCTATCACTTTTTATCTATTTAGACTATATTTAAATCAAATTACAACTAGATATATTGATATTAAACTACAGGATTTACTTTATAGCTTTACTGGCCTTTATAGGTAATACCTTATCAGCACAAGACATTCTTATTTTAAAAAATGGAACAAACCTACCCGTAAAAATAAAAAGTATGGATAATGGAAAAGTCCATTACACCCAGTTACCTGATAACTCCATCATCTATATTATAGATAAATCTGAAATTGAAACAATAAATAGGCTTGAAACAGCATCTGAAAATTTCCACCGTCAACAAATAAAAATCGATATTATCGCTTTATCCTTTAGCACTTTTAATTTTGGGTATGAGCGAGTAATTAATGGGGGAAAATCATGGGAGGCATTTATTGGATTTGATCCTTCTGGTTCTAGAAGAAGCTTTGAAATCGGCTCGGAATATAAATTCTATTTCAAAAGAACCTCTTTGAAAAAGATCTTAGATTCAGATTTATTTTCTGGAACTTATACTTTTATGCATTTAAGTGCAGCAATTCAGGAAAACGAGACTAACCTGCGTAATCCGATAACGGGAAGTATAAATGAAGGAGTCAAGACTGATAAAGCTTTATTTTCAGGATTAGGATTTGGATGGCAATTACAGTCAAAAAATATATCCATGGACATAAGTTCTTCCATATTATATTTTGCGGGTACAACGAGTATACAGGTATTAGAAAGTACAACGAGGACAGAGCCAATAACATCTTATAATAGTGGAAGTGGCATGCTCAATGGCGAAAATAATATAGCATTAAATATAAAATTTAAAGTAGGTTATCAGTTTTAGAAAGAGACATTGAGTCCTACTCGAGAAGAACTATATTTTACTTTATCTGGCCCTAGAACACCTAGCACATTATCCGTAGTAGCTATTAGCTGGACAGGTCCTAAATTTAATACCGTTCCTAACCCTACTACCGGATTACCATTTACAGCTGCGATAAGCAAACTTGCGGTTTGATTACGGAATTTATATTTACTAGAAATACCAAAAGAGCTAATAGGAGATTTACTATATTGGTTTATATGATAAAACCCGCCTAAATCTATTGCGTCTGTTATTTGATAATTTACACCGATAATAAATTTCTTATATAAATCGGTACTGTAACTAATGCTCTCTTTTTCAAATTCTAGAATCTGATACAAGGAATCCTCTACTACTATATCCTGCTCATCATCAAAAAAGTCTAATAGATCTAGTCCTTCAAAACTCGTTTGATCCTGAGAGGTGTACACAAAGGTGCTATCTCCATCCCACGAAATACTTCCAATATCTAAAGCAGCAAGCTGATAAGAAAATTTATCTCCTAGATCTCCACTGATTCCGAGATCAAAAGCAAATCCCATATTTTTTCCAAATTGAAAATAATTTACAGGATTAAAATCTAGACTAAAGTCATCTAATCCATTGTAATCAAACGATCCGGATGAGTTTATGATTATATCGCTATCTACTTCTAACTGATAAATATCTGGATCGGTGTATAAATCTAATTTACCGTCCGCAATAGATAAATCTTCTATACCTGATAAGAGTTTAACTCGAGCACCGACATTTATAAAGCCCATATCTCTAGAATAACCCAATGCTAATTCCGTATACGAAAAAGCAGAAGCATCAATCCCTAAATTCATCGTCTCTCCGATAAACGGAACATTTCCAAAATGGAATAAATTAATTAAATCTTTTTGATAAACAAGGTCACTCATCACTCGTAGTCCGTAACTAAGACTAATCATTCCTTTCCCTTTTCTCCAGTCTAATTCGATAAGAGGTATGGCAATCTCTGCTCCTAAGCCATTTTCACCATCAAAATCATTAATAACATCTGTAAAATCTAGTTTAAAGACACCTAGATCTGTTTCCTTAAAATAATCTCCTAGCACAGGACCATCTTGCACAAGCGTTGCCGATAATCCAGGTAACACGAGGGTAAATCCGGAATCTACTTTTACATAAGAAGGATCTAATGGATTAGATTGATCTATATTATCTAAGCCAATCCAGTGCAAGTCCTGAGAAAATAAAGTGCTACTACAGATAGATAACAGCATAACTAAAACAAATGAACCAAATCTAAAACTCTTCAACAATTCTTTCTTAATCATTCAATTTTATTTTGGCACCTAGTCTTAACTTCAATGCATAGTCCTCATAAATCCAGAGTGGGACTTCTCCGTTATTTAAACTCTCTAATCCTACAAGGAAGGCTACCTTACTAGCATCTGTGACATTATTAATTCTCGATGCATCGAATGGTATAAAAGCTGTTTCCTCGCCAGCAGAAGTGGCTATTCCAGTAACAGCATCAATATCCGCAGCTGGAAGGAAAAAACGCTCTTCCGTAAATAAGGAATCTGTTATATTATTATTTTCGTCCATTAAGAAACCCTGGACAGTAACATCAAAAGGAAAGTCGTTTTCCATGATCAATTTAAACTCGGCACTTTCTAATTTATCATATCCATCAAAATCGATATCAAATGTATCGGCAAGTCTTAGATCATTGGCATAACCAAATAAGGGTAACTCTACATTAGTTACAACTTTATAATAACTCTGCTTAGTCATAAATCCAGTTACATTAGGATCATCGTCCGGATTTGCAATTGCATCAATATCAAAACTAACACTAGTAACTTTATTGTTAAATATCTCCTGGATATTAGAATTTTCATCTGTAAAAAAGAATGTATCTAGTTTTACTTCTCCGACTTCTGCTAATGTCGGATGCTTAAATAAAACTCCATTATCAATTAAATCTCCGGTCATCGGAAATGTTTGTCCATCCACGGTCGTAAAATCTACGGAATTAAATTGTGCCTCCACCGGAAACCCAAAAGCATTTTCTCCTTCAATTCTAACTTTAGGGTTTTCAAACCAGAGTCCTCCAGATAACCAAGTACTATAAACGCCAACGGTAATCACTTCTCCATCAACTTGCTCCTCCTCTCTCCCAAAAAAGCCTTCGATGTACTCAAAGTCTAATCTATTAAAATTCAATACAATTCTATCTAATTCTATTCTCTCCCCTGCTTCATTTCTTGCATCATAATTTACAAAGACTTCGTTGTTATTTCCTATCACTTCCCATAAATCTAGAGACTCTTGTTCCGTATCTAGAATCGTCTCTGCTTCCCCTTGATAGTTGAGAACATAATCTCTAGAATAAACGACTCCATTAGGATCATTTAATTCTGGTATCGTAACATTTAAGGTAACGTTTTCCTCTAAAGTCGTCATAAACTGCCATCGTATACTGACGTCTGAAAACACGGCTCGATCTAACTGAAAATTAGTAGGAAAAACTTCCACTGGAAATTCGATCGGTGCCACTGTATCTTGTATAAAAAGAGGAATAGAAATTTCAACAGATTCAAAAATTTCATTGGCAAATTTTTGAACGGGTGGTGCCGTATAGAATACCGTCAGTTTGCCGTCTGGGTCTACTTTCACTACAGAGTTACCCGATACACTTTCTGCTATTTCTAAAATTCTAGCTTCTGTTTGTACTAGTGGGATGGCATATTCGCCATTTAAGGCAACATCTACTTCCTCTGTAGAACTAATATCAGAGCAACCTGAGACTAGTAACACTGAAATTAAAAGACAAAATCCACTAAAAAAGGAAAACGATGATCGATGATTCATAAGCTCGCGAGTATAAGTTCTGTCTTATATGTGACAATTAATTTATCTAAAACCCCATTACTTAAGTTCTATTTCTTGTCCTAGGTCTGGTATTTTAACGTTTGAGAAGCCATTTGTGCCTAAATACTTTTTAAATTTCTTTTGCACGTCATATTCTCCATGTACTAGATATACTTCTTTTATTCCCTTTTTAATGGGCTTTAAAAAATCCACTATCTCTTTTCTATCTGCATGTGCAGAAAAGGAATGCATTAATTCGATCTTTGCGCGGACCTTTTTCCACTCTCCAAAAAGTTTTAATTCTTCCGCTCCTGCTCTCAAAATTCCACCTGCAGTATTAGGTGCACAATATCCTACTATCAGTAATGTCGTTTTTGGATTTTCTATATTATTAAAAAGGTGATGTCTTATCCTTCCTGCATTCATCATTCCAGAGGAGCTGATAATAATACACGGCTCTTTCTTTTCATTTAAGGCCTTGGACTCTTCAACACTTCTTACGTAATGCAATTCGTTAAAACCAAATGGATTGTCGTCTATTAATAAATACTCATGTAATGCATCATCAAAACATTCTGGATGAGCTCCGAATACTTGGGTCGCATTTACTGATAGCGGACTATCTACGTAAACAGGAATCTTAGGTAATAAGCCTTTATTCTCTAATTTATCTAAAACGTATACAATTTCTTGCGTACGTCCTACACTAAAGGCTGGGATTAAAAGTTTCCCTTTATTCTTAACGCAGGTCTCTTTAATAATCTTTAAAAACTTTTCAGACTGTTCCGGATTAGACTCATGTTCTTTATCTCCATAAGTCGACTCGCAGATAAGGTAATCTGTTTTTTCCATTAACTGCGGATCTTTGAGAATAGGCCGATCTGGCCTCCCTATATCTCCCGAAAATCCGACACGATACGTCTTGCCGTTTTCCTTTATTTTTAAGTTGACACTCGAGGACCCTAATAGATGTCCGGCATCATTAAATCGGACAGATACTTTATCATTTATTACATGCCATTTATTATAAGAATAAGTCTGGAATAATTCCATAGTAGGCACTACATGCTTACTCGTATATATAGGAGTTCTAAAAGGTTTTCTCTTTTTCTTTTTTCGTTTGGCTTGTTTTTTATTAAACCATTCAGCTTCTCTTTCTTGGATTTTAGCACTATCGAGAAGCATGATCGCACATAGGCTACGAGTAGCATGGGTAGAATGGATACATCCTGAAAAACCATCCTTCACTAATTGAGGTACTCTACCGGTATGATCGATGTGTGCATGTGATAATATCAGGCAGTCTATTTCCTTAGGATCGTAATGCCATTTATTATTACTTACCCAGTCCGCTTTACCCCCGCCCTGATATAAACCACAGTCTAATAGTAATTTATATCCATCGTCTAGGGTTATTAAATGTGAGCTTCCTGTTACATTTCTCGCAGCTCCACAAAATTTTATCTTCATAAACTTCTACACTATTTGTATGTCAAAGATAGTGATTATAAAGTCATGGTTATGTCCTGATTACAAATGAAATTGCCCAAGTCTAAAGACTCGGGCAACCCTTATTATTCAAACTAAACAACTTATATTATTCTAGAATCACTTGTTTTGCGATTCTATTTTTACCATCTAATTTTATAGAGACGGTGTACATTCCTGGCACATAGTCTTGAACTTCGATGTTCATAGTTGCACTTTCTATAGAGTCAATTTTTTTAGTCAAGACTCTTTTTCCTTGCATTGTAAAAACATCTATTTCTGCTGACTGTCCTGAATAATCCTTAAGATCCAAATTAAATATCCCTTGTGATGGATTAGGAAACACCTGTACCGTTTTTGCATCTACATCAAAATCAGTTCTCGTTGCTACTGGGTCGTAAATTGTATTTATCTTCTCCTTAATTTCTTCTCTAGTAGGTTTATTTACAATTCCCTTAATCGTAAGGTAAGTGTTTTGAGGTTCTGTATTTGCAGTAAGTGTAACTCTCTTTGACTGATTTGCACCTCCTACTTTTCCTTTACCTTTAGAATTAAACTGGACTAATAAGTCTGCCGTTTCTCCTGGCATAATCGGTTCTCTCGGCCATCTCGGGACGGTACATCCACATGATCCTTTTACATTAGAGATGAGTAATGGTTCATTTCCAGTATTAGTAAATGTAAAAACATTTTGTACTATTTCTCCTTCGTCTAACTCACCCCAATTAAAAACATCTGACTGGAAAGTTAATTCCGTTTTGGGTGTCGGAGCTATGTTAATATCTGGAGTTCCTTGCTGAGCAATCGCAAATGTGGTTACGAAGAGAAAAATAAATGATAATAAGTAATGGTTTCTATTCATTGTCGTAAAATTTAAGTGGTTAAAAAAGCACATAATAAATCTATAACGGTCAAATTAGATTTAAATTCTATCTATTAACAAGATGATAACAAAAGTAATATAGGTGTGCGACGAAATTTTATTCTACATTTTCCAAATCATAAGAAAGTGGTCCCATAGAAAGTATATCGGCTAGTTCTGCTAATTCTTTCTCTTGTGCCTCGTAGGCTAAAACCAATATTCCTGATGTAATAGGAGTCATAACGGATGGAGCACTCAGAACACAGTCATTATAAAGTAATGCTAGCGAACGGTTATCATTTCTGGAAGCATCAGTCGTTAACCCAGCTAAAATTTTAGCTCCTTTGTGATTTAGAGAAACTTTAACCTGAGTCGTATTATCTATTTTATTAGTAAAAGAAGTAGCACCCGAAATATAGGATTGAGAAATATATTTTTCCCCACCCATTTCTATAAGATACAATTGATACAATCCATTATTTTTTGTACCCTTGCTTGTCGGTACCTTGGAAATCATAATTTTTAAATCTTTTATTCTGGCAAAGTGCCCATTTAAAATACTTAATACATTTTCCTGATTTATTTCTTTTTTTACATAACCTAGAACACCCGAGCCTTTATAATATTCCAAACTAGATAAATATCTAACCCCTTTTACCTCAGCCAAAGAATCCCTAAGCGCTCTAAGACTGTCTCGCTCTACATCTATGATGGGTCGCACTTCAAACTTTGACTTTTTAAAAAGACTCTGAAATTTTCTAGATAATTTATTACTCACTTTATTAGCACCTTGAAATGTGATCTTCTTAGAAGCTTTATCAAGAGTCACTTTACTATTCATTGCTTTTATATTCCCTAAACGAGCTTCAATTTGTTTCTTAGCAAGAAGCATATCTTCCTGACTAATGTCTGGATTTACAAATTTAGCTGTAAGGGTAGTATTAACTTGTGGCTGGCAAGCACTAATTGCACAAAGAAATAAAATGAATAAGAAAGGATGTTTCATAAAGAGTAAGATAATTTTAATTCTCTAAAATCTTTACCTCTGTCCTTCTATTAAATTGATGATCTAAATCCGTACAGGTAACTCCGTTATAACAGTGATTCCTTATTTGGGTCTCGCCCATACCCTTAACTAGAATACGTTCTGAAGAGATCCCTTTTATCATAAGATAATTTTTTGCAGATCGAGCTCTATCGGTGGAAAGATTAAGATTATAATTAGCATCTCCTCTACTATCTGTATGTGCTATTAATTCGACTTTAAGAGAAGGCATACTAAGCATAGTGGTATACAACGCATCTAATTCTTTTGCAGCTCCTTTCTGAATAACTGCACTATTATATTCGTAAAAAATGTTTTCAAAAATTATTTTAGATCCCTTATCCGTAGGAATAATGATTGTAGGCTCTGTCGGTTTTTCAGGTATTGTTTTTACTGCCTTTTTAGTTACACGTGTAGGTTTAGATTTAAATGTAGGCTCTAGTCCGACAGTCCACTCTTGGTCATCTTCTAACGGGTCATAAAAAAATCGACTTTCTTTATAACCTGGATTATCTATGACCAAAACATATTTAGTATCAGTTTCTACAGAAAAATGTTGCTTACCGTTCTTGTCCGTTTTTATACTAAATGCAGTCGCATTTACATCTCGGCAATTTTCTAAAATCATCTCTCTATTATATTCTGCCAGATCATAATCTTCTAAGTCCACTGGTATCAATTTTAATTCTTTACCTATCAGTGGTTTGCTAGTTTGGTTATCCATCAAAGAAACAGAAAAAATCAAATTTTTAGGAATGGATATTTTATTAATCGACTGATTAAATTTCATTTCATAAATATCATCCTTCCCTTTTCCTGGTCGCGAAGAAGAAAACAACAAATGCTCTCCTTCTACATCGATAGAAAGACCAAAATCATCAAAATCAGAATTAATAGGCGTATCCAGTTTTCTAATATTGACAAACAATTCTCTAACTAACTCTGCCTCATAGATATCTAGATCTTTAGATTCTTTTCTTCCATCTGTAGCAAAGTATAAAAACTGATCATTATGGAAATAAGGAAACCAGTCATTCTTATCGGTATTTATCTCAGGTCCTAAATTATCTGGACGTGTCCAGGCATCACCAGCTTTATAGGAAACATACAAATCCATTTTTCCATATCCACCGGGCATATCCGATGCAAAGATCATTACTTTTCCATCTTGACTAACCGTAGGGTGACAATAATTATAATCTCCAGCTGGAAAATTTAATCGCTGTGGTGAAGACCATTCACCATTTACATTTTTACTCGTAAATATTTTAAGCTTTAACGAATTGTCAAGACTATATTTCTGCTTATTATTAACCATATTAGACTTGGTTAAATACATAGTATTCGCTGCAAAGCAAAAAGGGCCTTCTACATAATCAGAATTAATTACCTCAGAAAACAAAACGGGACTACCACCATCTTTGACAAATAAAATATCAAAGGCTTGCTCTCCTCTGGTAGGCTGATCTTTATTACTGCTTTTTAAAAATTTTACATACGCAATACCATCATCATAACGTACTGGAGAAAAATCAAAGTCTACGCTACTGTAAGACACTCTAGTAATTGCATGATTTGATAATAACTCATCTGTAATCTGAGCCGCTCCACTAGTTGCTATAAAAACCAAGAAAAGTAATATGTACCAATTACGATGCATTAAAAATACCTTGGGTTAATAATTTCTTCTTTATTTCTTCTGACGGTAAAACGATAATTTGCCATTATTTCTATACTACCATTTGAGTATCTACTTATATCGGATAACGTGTAATCATATGCAAACCCAAACATCAATTGCGGACTATACTGATAGGCAAGAATTAAATCTATAGACTCCATCAAACTTCCTTCATTACCACCACTCCTTAGGGTCATGGCAGCCGTGTATTTTTCTTCATAAGTAACTCCTAAGTTTGCATCTATATCATAAGGCGTATCTATGGCATACTTGTATAACAATTGAGGTCTTACTGTCCATTTAGGACTTAAAACAAATGCTCCTCCTCCCATTAAATAAGCATGCCTTGCTTCCTCCGAAAATCCTACGTTCTCATCAAAACTTAAATTTGCCTCCCCTAATCGTGGAATCGCCGCCCCAAAATAAAATAGGTTAGAGCTATAATAAACGCCAAAACCAAAATTGAAAATACTCTTAGAGAAATTATCAAAATTGATCGTAGGATCTAATTCAATACTTTGCGTTGCTACTAACCTTGGATCTGTAAAATCTAAATCATATCTCCGCACAGAACCTTGCAAACCTAAACTTAATGTTCCAACACCTAGGTTTATTCTATATGAGTATAGTCCCTCTAGAGTCAGCCTTTCATTAAATCCGATACTGTGGTTTATCACATTAAATCCTAGCCCTAATTTATTATTCCACATGGGCATCGCAAAACTGATTACCTGAGTCTTAGGGGCTCCAGAAAATCCGTTCCACTGATCCCTGTAAAGTATGCTTGCACTTGCAACCTCTTCATTTCCTACATAGGCCGGATTAAACAACTGCTTGTTAAACATAAACTGTGTATACAACTGCTCTTGCTGTCCAGAAAGGGCAATAGCGCAAATAGAAAACGATATGACAAATATTAGTTTCCTCATCGCTCTAAATGTATAAATCCATTAATCGGTGTAGAAGCATCTCCTTTATCCACTATGGTAAAATAAGTTCCTACGGGTAAATCTTTTCCTTTAAATGTTCCTATCCAATCATTATCATAAGGTGCAGCAAAGAAAACCTCATCTCCCCATTGGTTAAAAACTCTGACTTCATTATTAGGAAATAATCCTCCAGAAAAACATGGTATTATAAAGCGATCATTTATACCATCTCCATTAGGAGTAAATATCGTTGGAACCACACATACTTCAGATGGATTAATTTCTAGAACCAATTGTGCCTGATCACAAATTTCAGGACAATCTATGTAGCATATTTCATATTCTATAATAATCTCACCGGTACTACCTGGATCCGGTGTATAGGTTAAAAATCCATTTACTAGATCGTACGACCCCTGTGATGGATCTTGAATTACTTCAATATTAATCGCCGCATCATACTCATCATTTACTATTAAATCAATGGCTTCTGCCATATCAATATTTACATTTAAAGTATCATTTAAAGCATCGATATTTACAAGATTAGTTATGGTGATTGTATCTGTTGTATAATTTAAACAGGCTCCACTAGAATAGGAAAGAACAATAATAGTAGTTCCTTCAGAAATATTTTCTAACACCGTTTCTTGCTGATCGGAATTTAAGATAATAACATCATCTGATAAACTTTGCCAGGTGACATCCACGTCAGGAGCCCCAAACACACTCGAGACCGTAACTTGATCTACATCACAAAGTAAGAAAGTATTTTCCGTGGCTTCCGCCAATATGTTTCCGATTCCATCAATCGAAATAACACTCGTATTTGAAGCCTCAGATTCGCAACCATTAAACGTGGTGATCACAAATACCTCATTATCATCATTTAAATTTATCTGTGATGGATCTACGATTATACACGGATCTAAAGACTCTATAGTCAATGAACTATTTATAAAGAAAGTATATAATGCTCCTACTACTTCCGTTTCCTCAGTGATACAAATGGTAATACCCGCTCCCTCTTCACACAAGGAATATTGATTCTCTGTTAAAATAGGTTGTATCGGATTGTCTAAGACTACTACCTCAACCGACACGGGATCTAAAACACAACCATTGACCGTTATCGTAAGTGTATAAACTCCACTATCTGATACATCCGCTAAGGGTATCGAAGGATTTGGTAAATCGGAACTAAAATTGGGGCCTACCCAAGAATACAAGGCATCAGGTATAATCATCGTACTGAACAAAATACTATCTCCTAAACAAACGGGACTATTTGTCATCACTTCGGGAGACATAGGCAATTCTTCTATGGTAACCATAAATACTTCGGATTCTACCGACTCACATCCATTAATTATTATACTTACTGTATAGTTTCCATTTAAATTTCCGTCCATTGTATTTAAAACTAACTCAGGATCTACCGTTTCAATATTTCCAATCGGAGTATTCCAGCTGTACATAGCGCCTATCACTTCTCCTACTTGTAATACAACATCTTGATTATTACAATAAACCGATATACCAGAAATAATTGGTTGCATAGGTGTATCCGTTATATCTACAGTAGTGACCGCAGGTTCCGATACACACTCTCCATTTCTAACGATTAGAGTATACACACCATTATGAATAGAGCTAGCATTATCAATCGTAGGACTAGAAATCGTAGGGTCAAAATTACCAGGACCTGTCCATTCATATTCGTAATTACCAGCAGGTACTATAGTAGGAAAAAATTGAATCGGCTGGGTTCCATCCATACAATCCTGCGAGCTATTACTAAGAGCAGTAATAACAGGTAATTCATCGATACTTACAAACGTACTTTCTTCTATTTCACATCCAGAAACAGTCATCACATTTACGAGATAGTTTCCTTCTATTGCCTCCACCGTTGGATTTTGACCTGGAATGAGATCTCCATTAGGAGCTTCCCACAGATACGTGGCACCTGGAATAAAAGCCACGTTTAATGTAACAGAATCTCCCTGACAGACAGGTCCTGTATTCGTTGCTCCGATTTGAAATTCTTCTTCTACAAATACATTTTGAATAGCTGAGGTATCAGAAAAACATATCCCCTCTTTTACCACTACAGTCCATTCTCCTGAAAGAGAAGCAAGCACTGGTGTGATAAATAAATTATTAGTCGTTTCTGTTCTATTAAACACTCCATTTAAATACCACACATACTGATCCGCATCGGTAATATTATTTACAGATAACGCGAGTGAGGTTCCTTCACAATAAATTTCCTCTCCTGTTATTATAGGTGTCTCAGGTTGATTAAAAATAACTACTTGAGAAACAGCGGTATCAGATAGACAGACTCCGTTATCAATAACCAGCGTATATTGTCCTTGATTAATTAATGAGACATTAGAAATAGATGGTGGAAACTGACCAGACTCATCATAGTTATCTGGTCCCGTCCACAAGTAGGTATAACTCGGGTCAAAAACATCTGTTCCTAGACTTAGTGTTTCTCCTTCGCAAATCGTTATAAAAGGATTTACAACTGACGCAACAGGCGCTTCTACAACGTTTATAGTAATAAATGTAGAGGGTGATGTAGAGCAATCTGGGCTCTCTACTTCTACATAATAAAAATGTTCTCCTGTAGTAGGTGTAATGATATAACTAGCACTAGTCGTAGTTTCTAAAAGCACACCATTAGGAGCTATCCCTTCGTACCACAAATAATTTACACCTCCATTATATACGGTTGTATTTAAAACAATACTTTCTCCCGCACATGCTTCTATTTCTGATGCAGTTATTACTGGCGTCGTTAATTGTTGAACAAAAACTTCTAATGTTCCAGTACTTATACATCCACCAAAACCTTCTACTTGTAAAATATAAGTTCCATTATCACTAGCCGTCGGATTAGGAATTATAGGATTCTCTTGATTAGAAAAGAAATTTCCAGAAGGATCTGTCCACGAGAAGGTGTAGGCATTAGGAACTGAAGGAGTAGGTACGTTAGCAAATAGTTGCAATGTATCTCCCTGGCATATCCCCACGGTAAAACTAGGTTCTAGTATAGCCGTTTCTATTCTCACTTGTGAAGTACATGTACTCGTATTTCCTTGTTCATCTGAAACGGTAATCACCACCTCAACATCTGTTCCTACTTGGTTACATGTAAATGTATCCATCGATAAATCAAAGGTGTCAATAGCACAATTATCTTCTGCGATTAAAACTATTTCTGAGGGATCGAGAATATAATCTTGAGAACCATCTGGATGAATAAATATTACTAAATCACTACATTCAATTACTGGCGCTTGTGCATCTTCAACAAATATCTCGTAAGAACAAGTTCCTGTATTTCCCGAAGCATCGACCGCAGTGTAGGTTATAATATTAGCTCCACCATTTAGTAAAACAGTAGCTATGGAATCCATGGTTACTAATTCTGAACTGGCTATCGAGGTCGCTCCTGAAACCTCATAGAATACACAAGCATCTGTAAATGACAGTTCCGCTGTTATAGAGCTGATTCCATCAAGAGAGCTACCTGAATCAACAGGGCCACAATTATTTATTCCTCCTCCTGAAATATTATCACTATTAGGAGCAACAGCCGTAATCTGCACTTGTCCATCTTCTACCCATTCATTATATAAATCCACATCAATCTTAAATCCTGAAACAGAAGAACCACAGGTAGTGGAAGAATCTAATAAGGTACTCCCTAAGGACACTCCGTTCTCACCAAAAATCTCATATCGTTCTCCATCTTCATCTATATCTCCTGTAATAGATATGTTCAATACAACAGGATCTGTACCATATGCTATACTATCTATATTTTCAAAACTAAAAAAAACATTCTCTGCAAGAAACGTATCCATTGCCATAGAAAAACCAAATTCTATAAACGCATCATCTGGATCTTCCGGAATGATCATTGAAGTTTTTTCCGGTAAAGCACAGTTTTCCACTATTGTTATTTGATCACTTAAAACAACTTCAGTACTACAGGTATCTAATTCCATAGAAACTGTAAAGTCAGCTGGACAAGTTAGAACAGGACCTTCATCATCAATTACAGAAACTACTTGCACACAGGAAGTTACATTACCTGCACAATCAAAAAACAAATAGTCTATCTCATGAATACCTGTTTGTAAAACAGTATCAATAGGAAATGCAGATGGCGTTACATAAATCGTATCCCCTTGATCAATACTATACGCAGGAATAATAACATTCTCTACATCCACATCAAAGATGAGTTCTGAATTTACACTTGAACCGTTACACACATCATTAATCGCAAATACTCCTGATGCGTTAGGTATATTAGGTATTAAAGAAAAATTTATTATTCCGTCTAATGCCCAATTATTAATCTGTGCCGGAGTAATATTATTAACAATCGTAGTTACATCAGAACATTGATTTGCTGAATTAGCTGTAGAGTCGATAACTATTCCATCTTCATCCTTAATATAAAATATCTCTGTCGCATCATCCATATCCACATTGTTAAAAACAAACGTCAATGTCACATTTCCATTAGCAGGAGTGGCCAAAAGGTTAAAGGCCCCAAACGATACAATCAGCGAATCAACTGGAATATCATTACTCCCCGGTATGGTGGATACTATAGCCTGTGTTACATCTTGTTGAATAGGTGATTCTACATTAGCACAATTATCTGTTATATCTAAAAACTCTAAACTTACCTCTGCACTACAATTACCATCAGTAATCACTACTTCAATATCTGCAGGACAAGCGATAATTTCTGGAGCAATGGTATCTATCACGCCAAAGGTGGCGGTACGCACAATCGCATTTCCGCAACCATCATAAAAAACAAAGTCGGCAGTCACACTACTAGTAAAACCATTTAAAGAAGGACAAGCCTCCGGATTTAAAGAAATAATCGGATCTCCAGGATACGTGCCAGGATCATTTAAATCATAAGATCCAGGCACCGCAGCAAAACTAGAAAGACCCGTACATGATTCTAATATTTCCGAATTACCAGATGTATTTATCCAGTTATCTAATTCAGCTAATACATTTTCAAAATCAGCGCAATCAATATCGAGATCCTGAGGAGCTATTATTATCTCTGGAGCAGAATTATCTCCTACCAATATATACTGTGTTTTAGAAGTAACATTTCCGCAGATGTCCTCGGCTGACCAGACTCTTTGAATCTCATAATCACAATCTCCGATTATTAGGTTATCCGTAAAATCTAAGGAAATAGCCGAACAGTTATCAGATAGATTAGTAGGAGCAAATATAAATTCAGTACTATCTAATTCGGTACAATCTACCATGACCGTATCTATGATATCAAAATCAGGTCCTTCATTATCCTGAACCATTAGCAGTTGGATTGTTTCTATATTATTTCCACAAGGATCAGAAACCGACCAGATACGTATAATCTCATAATTATAAAAATCACAAGCTCCAGGATCATCAGACTGGGTACTTTGATCTGAGGTAGAAGCCACAATATCTCCTGCACACGCATCTACTCCAAATATGGTAGCTAAAGGTGGATCAACATCATCACACGAAATAATCATATTAGTAATCGGTACAGACCAAACAGGATCTTCATTATCCTCCATAAAAAACTGTGCAGACTCTATTTTTTGATTTCCACATTTATCCCTTACCCAAAAAGACACATTGATAAAAGTGTAGCAGAGATTATTATTCAATGGAACATTTACAGGTTGTAAGAAATCTCCGGTTATCGTATTGCCAAAATTATCCGTTGCTATAAACCTGAAAAACTCTAACGAATCAGGATGTGAGCAAGCATCAGAAACTTCTGATCCCGCTTTATTTTCTATCCAGCTATTTAATGAATCTTGTGTCATTTCATTACACTCCACAGATACTGATATCGGTGAGACTATAAAAACTGGATTTGTAGTATCACTAGTTTGAAAAGTGGCAGTCGTAGAATTTATACTCTCATTATCACAATTATCAACTGCAATCCATGTAATAGTTACAAAGGATTCTCCACCACATGAATTACCCATATTAGCCTCCAGAGTATTGATTGCTTCAAAAAGAGTCATATCTGGAATCAATGTAACAAACCCACTATTATCTGTTGCTTCTGCCCCACCAAAATCATTGTACCAATTTTCTAATTGTACCACATTAGCATTTCCTACATTATTACAAGAGACATTTAAGTCCTCTGCTGGGACTGTGATAACTGGTTTTATCGTATCGGATACCATGATAGACCCGTCCATCGCTGAGGAGCGGTTCAGAAAAGATAAAAGTATAACGAAACAAATACCTATATTCTTCATTCTCAAATTGTATAAAACAATATTGCTTTAAATAAACGTTCGGGAGAAGACTATGTGCCGGGGATACAGAACCCTTTCTATTATGCCACTAATTTATCCATTTTACTCCTCTTCAGATAATCCTTGCAACTTTTTATCGACGACATTTTTGTTAAGAAAGAGATTTAGTCTGTCAATGGGCATATTTGAGTTCATTTCTCCAAATTCATCGATAGAAATATCAAATCCCTTGAGATTTTCATGAACATTTGCGATTCCCGACTTTTTTAATTTTTTAGGCATATTATGAGGCTGAAGTTTGAGATGCAAAGTTTTTAAGTGCATCTTTCAATCTAATCAACGTCTCTTCTTTGCCCAATAGTTCCATCGTCCCAAAGATATCAGGTCCCTGCATTGTCCCTGTTAGCGCCACTCTTAATATCGGCAAAATCGCACCAAAGCTCAATTCATTTTCTCCAATATATCCTTTTACTACTTCTTGAATATTTTCCGTTGAGTAATTTTCTAATACCTCTAAACCGTCAGCTATTTTTAAAAAATGTATATCATTTTCCGATTTATATTTTTTACGGATTGTCTTTTCGTCGAAAGACACAGGCTTCTCAAAAAAGAAATAACCATTCTTTTTAAAATCATTTAGATTTTCCACCCGCTCTTTCATCAGACCACAAAACTTTGACAGGTTTTCAGGACTTACGTCCGAAAATTGATCTTGTATCATATCGGCTAATCGAGCATCTGAGGTAGACATAATATATTGCTGGTTATACCATTTTGCTTTTTCGATGTCAAATCGTGCTCCTGACTTAACTACTTTTTCTAGATTAAAACTTTCTACCAATTGATCAACAGAAAAAATCTCTTGCTCTGTTCCTGGGTTCCAACCTAAAAAGGCTAGAAAATTTATCAATGCCTCTGGTAAAAATCCATACTCCTTAAATCCTTCAAACTGCAACTCATTAGTTTCAGGATCAATCCAGTCTAATGGAAAAACGGGAAACCCAAATTTTGCACTATCTCGCTTACTCAACTTACCCTTGCCTACTGGTTTTAAAATCAGAGATAAATGGGCAAACTGTGGCGGCTCCCATCCAAAACAACGATACATAAAAATGTGATGTGCCGTACTAGACAGCCACTCCTCCCCTCTTATAACATGCGATATTTGCATCAGGTGATCATCTACAATGTTTGCCAAGTGGTACGTCGGCATTCCATCTCCTTTGAGCATGACCTTATCATCTAATAGTCCTGTTTTAAAAGAAACTTCCTCTCGTACTATATCAGTAAATGTAATGGTCTCATCAGTAGGCATTTTTAAACGTATAACTACATTTTCTCCAGCCGCCATTTTTACCTTTACTTCCTCCTTTGATAATGTCAAACTATTTACCATTTGGTCTCGAGTCTGATGATTATATTTTGCAGAGTGATTTCCTTTTTCCTCTTCTGATTTACGCATCGCATCGATATCCTCACTGGAATCAAATGCATAGTAAGCATGTCCCATTTCTACGAGCCGCTCGGCATATTTTTTATAAATAGGTTTGCGATCGGACTGACGATAGGGTCCATATTTTTCTTCCTTTTCTCCTCCTACGCCTGGATATTCATCTGGTTCGATACCGACCCATTTTAAAGCATCTAATATGTATTGCTCTGTTCCTATGATCTCCCTATTTTTATCTGTATCTTCTATCCGTAAAATAAAATCACCGCCCATTTTACGAGCAAATAAATAATCATATAAAGCCGTACGGAGACCGCCAATATTTAAAGGTCCTGTCGGGCTAGGTGCAAATCTTACTCTTACTCTTTTATCCATTTATTGACATTTAGAACTTTTATACTATTAAATCTGATACTATACGTTACAAAACGGGTCATATAAGCAACTAATATTTTTAGTAGACCGTTTTATACTTGACGCTTTAGGGCGACAAAGATATAATCCATATACTTATCAAGGTGAATCTGTAAAATGTATCTAACAAAAACTCCGGACTTTGTACAAAATATGTTTCCAAATCTCATTTGGAAAATGAAAAACGAGGGTGAAAAAAATATATATCTCACTTTTGATGATGGACCGGTTCCTGAGATTACCCCTTGGGTATTGGACCAATTAGAAAAATATGATGCCAAGGCCACTTTCTTTTGTGTCGGTCAAAACGTAAAGAAACATTCTGCGCTTTTTAAATCCATAAAACAAAAAGGGCACGTTGTAGGAAATCACACATACGATCATCTCTCGGGATGGAATAGTTCTAACATGGACTACTTTAGAAACGTGAGATACTGTGATGACCTAATAGAAAGTAAATTATTTAGACCTCCCTATGGTAGACTAAAAAATAAACAAGCCATTTATCTAACCCGTAAATACAAAGTCATCATGTGGGATGTATTAAGTGGCGACTTTGATCCCAAGTTAGAGAAAGAGCAATGTTTAAAAAATGTAATTTCTAAATCCAGTTCTGGATCGATTATCGTTTTCCATGATAGCCTAAAAGCCAAGGATAAATTACAATTTGTTTTACCTAAAGTGCTTAAACACTTTTCAAAAATGGGTTATACTTTTAAAAATCTGGAGGTTTTAAATACTTCAATATAGATTAAAACCGCTATTACAAAAACCTTCGTCGTACTTCATATACTTCCGATCGTAATTCTTCAAGATGTTTTTTATCCTTTCTAAAAAGGATAGGCCACACGATTAGACTTATGAGATAACCTACTCCAAAAAGATAAAAGGTTGTCGTCCATTCAAATGGACCTTTCCATAAAATGGCAAAGGCATAGAATAGAAAAGGTGTAAAAATCATATACAACACCTTTGTATAATTTGCTCTGGATTGATTAAGATCGATACCCGCATCCACATAATCTATTTTGGTAAAAAGCGCTTCCTTTGCCTTAAGAGAACTCGATTGGAGTGTAGATTTTAATGTAAACACATTCTCTGCAAGGCCTCTCACCGACGATCTATAGATTAAGAAAAATATTATCAGTGGAATGGTTACCAATAGTAAATGATTATATCCCCCTTCGATAAATTGCCAAACCAAAATTAATATCAAAGGAAATGCTAAAGCATACATCAATATTCCAAA
>Ga0114957_1002153_pt1 | contig 19358 bp, 12 predicted proteins | sample BantaG_FD_87175 | JGI IMG/M metagenome (GOLD analysis project Ga0114957, IMG submission 87175) | Marine algal microbial communities from Bantry Bay, Ireland - BantryBay_4 metaG | ecosystem: Host-associated > Algae > Red algae > Unclassified | place: Bantry Bay, Ireland | collected 2014-11-21 | reverse complement strand
TCTGGATCTGTGGGTTCTAGACAAACTCCACATAGATCTAGTTCTGCCGTACCTCCAGGTGTCCCTGCACAATCTATTTTGAGAACTTTTATATTATCTAACGCTGGACCACATGCTCCACTAATCTGACTCGTAAATGTAAGTGTGGTAATCACATCTACAGCATCAAATAAAAAAGATTCTGTTTGCCAACCCATGTCAATAAATGTACGCCCTGTTACATCAAAATTGAATGTTTCTGTCTCGTTGGCCACTTTTACTTCAACCACTTTTATGATATCCCCACAAGTCATGTTTCCCGCTAGATCGAAATCTAATTGTTATGACTCTCCAGTATCAGTAATAAATGTTTGTGTGATCGCACCTATATCGCTTGCATTTAAATCTATGCTTTTATTTCCATCAGAGTGAGTCCATAAAGTACCGATATAATCAATACTCTTTACCACGAGCCAGTCATCGATGACCGTACTACCATCTGGCAACTGTGCAAAAAGACCAGGATTTATACTACTGTTTTCAAAACTTCCATTAGCAACGATTTGGGCTTATATATTATTAAAGCTGGCTAATAATATGATCGTGCAGAATAGATATTTCATGCTTGGCAGCTGTTACTATGACGTAAACAAATGTTTACACCTAAATATAGTAGGTAAAAATTCAGCAATATGGATTAGACTAAGCTAAATTTTCGCCGAAAGCAAATAATCCTTACCATAATCTAATAAAAATAAGTCGATAAACTGAATAAACTAGATAGCCATCAGGCGTCGTAAATATGATAAAATTACGGAAGTTGTATCATTCGCCGAAAGGCAAATAATCCAAGCTAAAATATGAAATAACCAATAAGTTTATAAACCTATGTTGTCACCATAGTAACCGGGACCATGAGATCAGCCTCAGCTTCTAGTTCTTTAAAGAAATTAAGGATATCCTCTGTATTATTGGTCGCATTTATCGTAACCAGTCGCACAAAAGTATCTCCATGAAAACTTCCAAATCCTACTAGTAATTTATTTTTTTCGTAAAGGCGAGTACATAAGACTTCTGGGTCTATGCCTTTATAATTAAAACAAATCGATATAGAATCATCGTAACTATACAACTGATAATTAGAATTAGATCGGATATAATTACGGGCTGTATCCGCCAGAGCAAACTGGTTATCGACGATCGCTTCTAAACCTTCTGTACCCACAGATTTCCATAGCGTCCATAGTTTAAGACCATCATTTCTACGTCCACACTGGAGTGATGTTTTTCCTAAATTATAATCATCTGCATCGGTCTGATATAAATAAGAAGCGTCCTTTGCAAAAGAATCATTTAAATGCTTTTTATCCTTTACTAATAATAGCGAACAGGACAAAGGCACTCCTAACATTTTATGGGCATTGTAATTAAAAGAATCTGCTCGATGCACACCATCCACGAGGTGCTTATATTTTTTACTAAAAATAACAGATCCACAATAGGCTCCATCTAGGTGAAGCCATAAATCATACTTCTCAGAAATGTCTGCAATCGGATTTACTGAGTCAAAAGATCCTAAAACCGTCGTCCCCGCAGTAGCGTTTAAAAAAAAGGGTTTTAGTCCATCTGCGATATCTTTTTTTATCGCTTCCTCTAAAGCTGCGACCTGCATAATCCCATTATCATCAGATGGAATAAATCGTACTTGCTCCCTTCCTATCCCACAAAAAACTGCATTTTTAGGAATAGAATAATGAGAATCTGCAGAGGTATAAGCTGTCATTTTATGACGTACACCGCCAGAAATTATCGTCTCATCTGCTCGATCTCTAGCCATAAGCATCGCCATAAGATTACTCATAGAACCACCTGCTGCAAAGGTACCTCCATAGTTATCTCCATAATTTATAAGCTCACAAGATTTACGTATAATTTCTTTTTCTATCCCCACCTGAGGTCCTGCAACCTTATAAGTATACATACTATTATTAAGCATCACTGCTAGCAATTCTCCTAGCACGGCCTTAGGCTGCCTTCCTCCAAACAGCTGATTGAAAAAATATTTAGAACTGGTTTTAGGTGTTTTTAAAACGACCTCGGTCAGTACTTTATTAAAGGTATCATCTGGTATTCCTTTTTCGCTTAAGCGAATGTCTACTTTAGAATGAAGAGCTTCTGCAGGAATAACTTCTGAAACTGGATTTGCGATTTCGTCTTTTAATAAAGATTTTACGATTTCAGAAAATGTCTCTAATTCTTGTTGCATCATTGGTTTAGTTGTTTAGGTGCATTAAAGCCTATTATACAAGCTTAACGTCGTATTTTAATTCGGCCCAGTTTAGACAAGGCTCTAAATCTGATTCTTTTATTATTTCGCATTTTTTAATGGGCCTATTATAAAGGTGTAAACTCATTACATGCTTATCAGATAAATTTTGGAGTGAGTGGCAGGCGTTTATTTTATTCATAAAAGATATTCCTCCTTTCTGGATCTCGTTTACTTGTAGTTCCTCCTGACCTTCTTTACAATAAATGGTTTCGCGGAAAGGGGAGTCAAAGAAAAAGACACAGCAATTTTGCTTATTATGATTATGAATTGCTGTTTTTGCCAGTGGATTCCAGCATAAAAGTATCAATTCAAATTCTAGGTCTTCGTATAGACAAACGCGAGTATATTCTTTGTCTTTAATCCACTGTGCGAATGGTAACAGGGCTTTGCGGGAAAGTAGTTTATTTAAATGAGATAAATCTGGATCTCTATTTTCAACAATTTTTTTTGCTTCTTCTATTAATGAATTTATCTCTTCCTTTTGCTCACTCATAAAAACCTTTAAATTACAAATAGCAGATTTTAATCCACATTTCTCGCACTATTGCATCACACAAGACGACAATTCCGTGTACGACGCAACAAAAGAACAAAGATATATGGCATTGAGTTTACTTTTATTGGATTAATTAAAAGATTTATTAGCCCTAATGAGATCTTATATAATAGATAAGCAGGGCATAATCAATAATTATATGGTGTTACTTATATCTATGCTGAATTACGACTCGCATTTATATTACCATATAAAGACCTTACGACTAGTTTCTCGTAATACTCCTTATTAGCCTCATCGATACCCAAGTTTATCATCTGTAAAGCGTAATGCTGTATCAGCAATAATGGTCTTACGATTTCTTCTCTTATCTCTATCGAATGTTTAGATCTAGACTCTGTTTCCATTAAATGAGAGAGCTGTGTCACCTCTAATATCATCTCGATACTCAGGTTATACTCATTATGCAAAAGCTCCCAGAAAGGACCATATTCTTTATCAGATTTCATGTAGGATGTCAGCTCGAAAAAACACTTAGTCAGAGACATCATACAGTTATCTATAAGGGTTTTAAAAAACGGGACCGTTTTATAGAAATGCTGAAGCTCCTCTAGTTTTCCTCCATCGCTCAATGTTTTAAGAGCGGTACCAACCCCAAAGTAGCCCGGAATATTTTGCTTAAGCTGAGCCCACGATCCTACGTAAGAAATCGCCCTTAAATCTCCGAGTGTTAATTTACTGGACTTGTTTCTTTTGCCAGGACGACTACCTATTTTAGTTTTTCCATAAAACTTTAAAGTGGTCATGTTTTCTAAATAGCCTAAAAACTTAGGATGTTGTTTAAGCTCTACATATTTATCAAAACTCAATTTGCTCAACTCTTCAAATAAGTCGTAGTCTTCATTTACGATACTCGTTTTACTATCAGCACTGAGACTGGTCAGACCCGATGAGATCATCTGCTCTGCATTAAAAGCAAATTTATCACTGGTTCCGTAAGTACTAGTAATAGTCTGACCTTGTATGGTCAGCTGGATATCGCTGCTAGCCATTTCTGGGCTTTGGGCGGCGTAAAAATTAAAAGTTTTCCCACCGCCGCGGGCAGGCGGTCCTCCCCTACCATCAAAAAATGCAAAGGTCAGATCATATTTTTTACTTAGTACCGCGAGATCTTGTTTACATTTAAATATGGACCAGTTTGCTTTTAAATATCCACCATCTTTAGTCCCATCAGAAAACCCAAGCATGATCGTTTGCTTTTTACCCCTACTTTCTAAGTGGGAAAAATAAGGTTTTAAATCATATAGTTTTTCCATGACTGCTTTACTCGCTGCCATGCCATCCATCGTCTCAAAAAGAGGAACGATGTCAAAAGAGAATTTATCTAATTTATGTATCCATCTAAACAATCCAAAAACATATAGGACAGAAAATATATCCTCCGAGTTACTGATAATGTATCGATGACATCCTAGCTCCCCATTTAATTTCTGCAAGTCGGGCAACTGTTTAATATTAAGAATCGTGTCTTTTACTAATCCTTCAAAATCACTCGCCTCTGGTATCTCTATATATTCCTGGGTCAGTAAATTTATCAGTTTGTTTTTATCTAACTCCTCTACCGATTCCTCGATCAGCCCATTTGCAATCAGAATTTTTTCTATACAATCAGCATGAACACTATGATCCTGTCTGATATCCAAAGAGGCAAAATGGTTTTTAAAGGCTTTTACTTTAACGACCATTTTTTGTAGATCTTCTAAATACAGTCCCTCGTATTTATCTATTAAAATATCTTCTATGGTTTTAAAACTTTGTAAGAGCGTATTATAATCGACCGTTTCTTTTGCATTAAACATAGCTTTATAAAGGGCGGTTTGGATATTTAGTAGCTCTGCTTCGATTCCTCTAAAAGTTAGCTTAGAAGCGAGTGACTTTACATCGTTATAATAACATTTCATAAGCGTCATCCTGAGCTCATCTATCACCTGCTTAGTTATATCATGTGTCACATACGGGTTACCGTCCCGATCTCCACACGGCCAAAACCCAAGCGATATCAACTCGTCATTATCGAGTGCTGGATATTTTGAATGTAGTCTATAAGATAGATCTCCGATCGCTTTATAATACTGATCTCTGCATATGTGGATGATACTTTTTGCTTCCTGCAGCGGTGTAGGAGATTTAGTATTTACCAGACTAGTCAGTCCTAGCTGATGTAATAAGGTATCTACTTTTTCTATTTCGTTACTTTTTATCTGCTCTCTTAGTTTTACAATTATATCTAAAACAGAGAGGCTATAAAATTGAGTCGGGTGAGCTGTCAGTACGATACGTACAGAAAAATTACTGAGTTCTTTCATTAACTCGCTATGATCTTCTGGACTATTACACTTATTAAATAATGTATCTACTAAAATAGTGTCCTGATCTTCTAGATCGTATGGCGATATACAGTCTTCTATACTATCGAATAATACGATCTGCCGTTCCACGTACTGTATGACCTTAAACATAAAATCCATTTTATCGACACGGATAAGGTTTTTATAGTTTTCGTAAAATTCATCTACTATAGCTATCGGGTCTTTTCCGTTTTCTAGAAGAATCTTAGCTGATTTTCCCAGCAGCGGTATTAGATCTCCTATTTGGTTTGCCCCATCGTAACTCAGATTTAGGAATAGAGCATTATAAATCTGGAATTGTTTTTTTAGATCAAAATTCATAAAAGGAAATATAATTTATTCTGGTTTACCAATGAAAATATACCGAAGCATACTTTAATAAAAGATGAATTAATAATTAGACAAGGTCGCTGAGAAGAGGACAATAAAAATTTTTACATAGTTTTCCTTCCTAGAGATACAAATGTAACTAAACCTAGCGGCAGTCTGGCAAGAATGGAATACTGTTTATAGATGTGAATGTTGTTTATGTTTAGATCTAAGTTTTGCGATCTCTAGATTAAAATATGCTGTACAGATTAAACACAACTAAATATCGATCTGTACAAATACAGAAAAGGCTTAGTGTGCCATCCCAAATTCTATTTACAAATAATTTTTAAATCAATCCCGCAGCTCTATTTTATAGAACAGTATAAACAAGGTTATGAGTTTTATCACCTCTAATAAAATAAATGCCACATGATGATATGATTTTTATACTATCGCACCACTGATAGTTAGTGTGGCTCGATAATCTAAAATAGGTAATAAAAAAAATGCTTGGATAACCATAATGGATACTAAGACTATTATCACACGCAAAAAGTAATGTTATTTCAAAATAAATAGTAATAGATAAAATAAGTTTTTGTGATCCTGCTTTAAGCATACTTTACAAACCTGTGATGATGTAGATTATTGTTCTCGTTACTCTAACCTCCCACATTAATATATACACTTGTAAACTATAATAACATTGGCGGAAGCCTACCCTATCACATATATCTTTAGTTACTTCTACACAAATGATTAAATTTAAGGTATGAGGCAATTTTTTATTTTTTCCTTTTTAATAATACTATTGTATTCTTGTAAAACGGAATACGTACAACAATCTGTTTCTAAAACTCCCTGTAAAACGGGAATGGAAAAAGAAACCCTCAGCTTACAACAGCAACTAGAACGAATTCCAGAATACAGCCCAGATAAAACTGGCGTGTATATTATAGAGGAAGGAGAAGATGCACTACTGACTCGTGCATGGCTAAGTGCCAAAGCAGAAAAAACCATGGATATCCAGTACTTTATTTTTTATGCAGATAACGTGGGGACGATAGCAATGGACTATATTCTAAAGGCTGCAGATCGAGGTGTAAAAGTGCGTCTCATCATAGATGATTTATTAGTAGATGCTCATCCTAATGATCTACTCGCCCTAAACGCTCATAAAAATATCAATATAAAAATCTATAATCCTAATGTCAATATCGGAAAACATATCGGAGAAAAAATCTCAAATATGGTCGTAGATTTCCGTGGCATCAATCAAAGGATGCATAATAAAACCTTTACAGTAGATGGTCGGGTATGCATCACCGGTGGACGTAATATCGAGGATGCTTATTTTGATTATGATCGAGCATATAACTATCGAGACCGAGATATTTTACTCGTCGGTCAGGCAGCGGAAGAAGTGGAAAAATCTTTTGAGGAATTCTGGGAAAGTGATCTCAGTGTGGATGTCGATCGCCTTATAAAGTTTTCTATTCCAGATTTTAATATCGACTTTGTATATAATCGGATCCATAACTATGCCTGCAATATGGATAATTTCTGGCCACAGATCAGACATCGAATAAATGATGTTCCATACAAATATCGAGACATCATCAGATCAGGAAAATTTCTATGGGTAGATGATGTCACTTTTATCTCTGACATTCCCGGTAAGAACCAAACCAAAAAAGGATTAGGAGGATCAGGAAAAACCACAGAGGGACTGATGGCCTTATTTAACTCAGCACAGGAATCTATATATATCCAAACTCCTTATCTCGTTACGACAGATGTAGGAAAAACGATTTTAAAAAAGACGATCGATAGAGGGGTCTCTATTACCATCCTCACTAATAGTTTATGCTCTACAGATAATAAAGAAGCCTTCAGCGGTTATCAGCGTAATCGTAAAGCTTTACTAAAAATGGGTGTAAATATTTATGAATATAAGCCAGATGCAGCTATCCGTAAAAAACTGATTAAGGCAGATTTACAGCGGCAGATCGAGTACTTTCCTATTTTTGGATTGCACTCTAAGTCTATGGTAATCGATGATAGTATTACGGTAGTAAGTACTTTTAATCTAGATCCTAGATCTGCAAATTTAAATACTGAGTGTTACGTGGCTGTAAAATCTAAGGAGATTACGGCTTTCGCCAAAGAAATTATGATAGAAGAATTACAACCTGAAAATTCCTGGCATACCACCCTCGACTCTAATCCAGATCATCATGCGGGTATGAGTAAGCGTTTTAAAACCTGGATCAGAAGAGTAGTGCCTAAGTCTATTCTTTAGGGACTATGATTTATGTAGAAAGTATTAAGATTTTTTGCGATGATTAATCCAGAATTTACTTAGCCCTTGAGCATTAAATTTTTAAAAAAATCAAAACCCTAAGAAATCCAAATCTTAAAAATCACTCGCTTATCAATGCATCTATTTTTGCAGCTAAAGCGTAATGCTCATTAACACTATTCTTACGAAGTACATTTGACATAAGAGCAACAATATATTTTTTCTGTGTGCTATCTTGTTTTTCTACGATGGCTACACTGTTCATATAATTATATCTATTACCAGCATAATTTTTCTTAACAAAACCAGGCTCTGGTTTAAAACTATAAAGCGAACCGCTTTTAAAGTAAACGGCATCATTTTTTAAACTACTGCTGCGAGCATAACGTATACGACGATCGGTTAGGTACATTAATCTTTTAATCTCTAAAGAAATTCTTTGGTTTATAATCTGGCCATTTTCTAGAGCAAAAAGGACTTTCATTAATCCCATCGTTGTACCGATACTTCCTCCCTTTCTGGAAACAAATCGCTCCGCACCATCTGTAAAAAAACCACCTAGTCTATACTCATCTCTATCTACATTTATAGATTCTAATACACAATTAGTTAAATCCTCCGTAATACTTCCTAATACGGATTTACCAGCATCAGTGATGATTCTATCCATTTCGTTTTGTGTCGCACAATCGTAATAATCATCCATAATATGCACGAGTAACATTTCTCGCATTACGATACTAGCAGCACCATTATTACTTTTAGAAAACATATGATCTAACCATTCGTAAAGAGAAAACACATCACTCTGTTGAGCTTTTCTATTAGTGTAAGTATTTTCTTCCATATCGTAAATAGGAATAGTATGATGATCGTTAACCGCAAAAGCATTTCCTCTTACATGCTTAGTATGTAGGATATCATGTATGGTCTCCCAGTCATCTCCATAAACCTGATACAAGGCGTCGAACAAGCCCATCGCCGCTATAATCTTAGCTACACTTCCTGGCTGGTAACCCACATTTTCTCTAAGACCTGCATATTCTAAATTTTTAGGGTCAGTTATATTCATTACAGAAATAGAATATTCTGGCTCTAGAGATCTAAATATATTTTCTAATTTTTTTTCTAATGCTTTATCCTCCTCTGGAAACTGATGATCAGACTCTACCAGATTTAGTCGGATATCCTCTAACATGAGTAAAGCTCCTGGATCTAGTTTAGATTCTAAGAGACTATCCTGATAAACTTTATACTGGTATAATAATCTATCTATTCCCGTGTATCCATACCCGTCGATAGGATAAGCTGATAAGCATGAATAGATCATTAAAAAAGCAGCTGTAAAAAGATATTTGTAAAACATTATTAATTATTTTGGGTATCCATTAAGATCGTAATATTTTCCACTTTGGGATCTAGCGATCTTAAGTAATCAGATCCTAAAGCATCTTTATTTTCCACAAAAGGTCTCACCTGGAAAAGCCATATAAAATCATCTTTAATTCCTAACTCTATGTCGTATGCGTGATTTCCTTTAGTAACCGTATCCATTTTAGTAGCTATGGACTGAGCCATATCATAAAGACTTCCTAATTGTGATTTACTTAAAACAGGATTATCAAAAGATGCATATTTAAAAGTCGATCCTCCAGATGGCGGTATAACTCTATACTTAGTTTCTCTACCCGGAGAAATTAATTCCGCATATCTATTTTTGTAAATAACATAACTTTCTGCAGACTGCCCCTCTACGGCCCCTCCTACTCCACGACTAAATGAGATAGATATATCCTCGTCTGTCCCTCGACTGACTCCTTTAGTAATAATTACACCTGACCGATCTACGTTAACACTCGGTATAATCAATATGGATGGATATACATCTTCAGGATTTTCTAAATACTGCTGTCTCCACTGATAGCTCCGCTCTGTATATGGAGAGGCCCAAACCTTTTTTATCCCATTTAGAATTTTATCTCTGTCTAGTACATTAAATAAGGTGAGATTAAGACCAGCTCCTGTAAACTGTGGTAAGTCTTCCATATTAGTATCACTCCTTACAAACACAGGAATATCTCCTATCTTTTTTCCAAAAATATCATTAAAATGTCCCTCCAGATTATCTATTAGTGATTTCTTTAAAGGCATTTCCTCTATCATAAATCGCAACTCTGTTAACCAGCATAGGGTCTCACTTTCTATTTCTTTTTTATTAAAACCAGCGGCTAAATCTTCTCTCTCTTTATCAAAAATCATTTTTAAAAATGACCAATAAGAATAGTCTTGCTGTGGAACCATCTGATCCATATGATCCTTAAAAATTCCAAAAGGAATGACTAACCCATCTACTACATGTTTAGGAAACATTTGTTTTAGTTGTCCGAGGTTTGCAGCTTTAGGTCCACACCATTTACCAGAAAAACTGGCATTTATTTTAGACATATCTAAAAGACTATCAGGATGGAGAACGATTTTTTCTGTAGAAATAGTTATTCTTTTTTTCTCCTTACTCTTCGAAAATAATTTTTGTTCTATCTCTGACATATCATCCTCAGATTTTAAAACGACAGTTCCTCCAGGAGAAACAGCGTAAAAAACTTCTTTGCCATCATACTTTTTTAGTTTGTCTAAGATGCTAGAAGAGATTAAAGAATTAGGAATTCCAAGATTTCTTGCGAGCAGTTGCACGTGCGATATAGGATTTCCTTCTTTAACATTTAGGATTCCTGCTACAGGTTTCATCTCTGTAGGAGGTCGATCAAATGCATAAATAGCAGATTTTTCAAAATCCAGATCTTCCCCTGCGTTAGCTAATACAAGTAGTTTACCTTTGGCAATTCCGGGATTTAAACTTTGAATGCCTGCATCATTTTTACGTCCCATGATTTGGGATCCATTTGATGAATGCGATCCTAAAAGAGTATTTAATTTTTCTATTAAGATTCCCGCGGGAAGTATCAAAGATGATCTCACTTTATCATCTACTAATCCGTGAGCTAATGGTTCGAATTTACCAAATAGGTGTACTGGCTCTCCGTAAAGAGATTGTATCATCTGAGATGACCACATGACTAATTTATTTGCAGCATATTTAAAATAATCTAAGCCCTCAATATCTATCACATCAGACTGCATCCAATCCAAATCATCTTTTATTTTTTTGTATTCCCATTTTTCTAGATATCCAGCACCATATATACCATCGCTTAAATAACAAATTTTTTCTCTGAGATCAGCGATTGTTTCAGAAGGAAAGGTTTGCATGTTTTGCATTGCAATCTCTTCTAACTGATTACTTAAATCGAGCAAATCTAATCTTGCTGAATTCTTTCTTTCTTTAGAAATATTTTCTCTGATGTATTTTAATAAATCACAAGCCTCCATCGCTCGTAATGAAGGTCCAGCACCTTTAAAGAAATTTATTTTCGCTTTAAGCGAATTAGTAAAGTCACCACTAGAAAGCTTTAGTGTAAATTTCTCTAAATCGCTTATCTCAAATGGTTTATACATAAGCTGTAAGTCATCGAGTAATAACTCTAAATATTCTGAAGCTTTGGAGCTTAATTTTTTCTTCTTAGACTCCCATTCCTTTACCGCTTTTAGGTCTATAGCAGATGGGTTATTATGAATTTTTATTCTCACATTCATAAAGCTCTCATCTTCCTCTGCCAGTAGTTTACTATAGGCTCTTACTTTCTGAGCGGTTCGTGTATCTTCTCCATGAGGAATATCGATCGCCGCCATTTTAAGCAAAAGGAAATTTTCTACCAACCTCGTATCGTCACTGACTGCCCATTCTAAAAACTCTTGGCCCCATTCTTTTTCATCTTCGATTTGCTTTGCACCTCGATAATTTTTAGCCTTCTCTAGTATCCATCCATTATCCGCATCAAATAAGAAATTAGTAATCTGATATTGCTTAAGCCTACTGTTCTGATTTTTACTATCCCAGAAATCTTGCGTATCTGTTCCTGTTAAAATCTGATCTAAAAATAAATGATGACGATTTGCTAGCGTTTCTACTTTGTGTTTATAGATAGCATGCTGCCATCCCTTCATGGGTTCTGGACATGGATCTTTAGAGTCTCGACGCGTTCCATCCTCACAAAACCATTTTATCGCGGCATAGGGTCCCCGACTATCCTCTTTTAAATCTTGCAAATAGCTTTGATCGATTTGCTGACCATAGAGACAAAGAGGGAAAAGAAAGGTTAATAAAATTTTAAAACGCAAATTTTGACGGCTTTGCATAACTTTATATGATGTTTAAATGTTATTATTGGTAGTTATTCGGTTTTAGTATTTATAGCATGATCCTGTCTTATAAAACTTCTAAACGTACAAGAAGTTAAAGATGTACTCAAAGTACGAATTTTTAAATAACATAAATTACTAGTTAACTCCTTACTTAAAACGATCTTAAATAAATGTTGAGGTTTATAAAAAATTTACTTTGTTTAATATTTATTATGACATCCTTGCAGGGTGATGCTCAAGAATTATTTGGTTCTTATAATCTTCCTTATCCTGCTTTTTATTATCAGGAGCTAGAGGATAATAAAGATCCCATCCTCCAAAATAATTTAGAAAAAATTATCGGTAGAAATAGGATTTGGAGTAAACTAGTCGCTCAGAAAAAAATGTCTATAGCTTTAGTAGATTTAAGGCAAATGGAACGATTAAGATTTGCGTCTATAAACGGAGAGCATATGATCTATGCAGCTAGTCTTCCAAAAATAGCTGTTTTACTTACAGCAATGGAAGCTGTCCAAGAGGGCTGCCTAGAATATTCTGAGGAATTACAAAAAGACCTTAGGTTAATGATCGCAAAGTCTAATAATGCAGCAACTACTAGAGTCATAGAAATGCTAGGATATGATAAAATAGCAGAAACCATGACTAGAAGTAAATATGAATTATATGATAAAAATGAAGGTGGTGGACTATGGGTCGGTAAAAAATATGCAAAGAGTGGACGTAAAAACCCAGATCCTTTAAAAGGACTAAGTCATGCTGCTACTGCAGATCAAGTAGCCAGATTTTATACCATGCTCGCTTATGGAAAACTTGTGGACGAAGAATGGAATAAACACCTTATGAATTACTTAATAGATCCTGAGATCAATCATAAATTTATAAAAACCTTAAGTAAAATTGCTCCCGATGCAGATGTATATCGCAAATCAGGAAGTTGGAAACATTTCCATAGTGATAGTGCTTTGGTTTTTGGAGAAGAAGGTAGAAAATATATTATCGTCGCCTTAATAGAAGACACAAACGGCGGTTCAATTTGTAGTGCGTTAATTAATAAAGTAGAAGAGGCTCTCGGGATTCAAACTAATTCTTTCTTCCCTAAAATTAGAAAAACCGAAGGAGCTTATATGTACCCTACTCGACGGAGTGCAAACTGATAATGCATATTCCTAGATTATTTTAATCAACTCATCAAATTTAGAAATATGGAGTTTTCTAAACTCTGCTTCTATTTTACTCTTACGTATTGTAGGAATTCTTTTTAACTCTAGAGATTCAGAGGTAATCGATTCGTCCTCGGCAAGTTCAATAATAGGAAGTAGTCTACGCTTTAAAGCATAAGGTAAAGTCTGGTCTAGATAATCAAGTGTTGCACGAGTTCTTCCTTTTACAAGTCCTCGATAACACCTCATCACATCATCTTGATCAAGTACTAGATCTAATAGGATAAACAAAATATGAACGTAAGCTTTTATTTCTTTTCGGAGATATTTTTTAGCGGTAAGGATAACTTTTAATTTTTCCGCATCTTCTGCATGCTGTGGTCTATTCTCATTAATGATGGCGATAAGTTTAAGTAGCGTTTCTGCTTGGTTTAGAATTCTCGTAATCCTTTTCCTATGCCCTCTGCGTTTATAATTTAAGTATGGATATCGACTCTTTATTTTCCCTATCGTTTTAAGAGCAGTGATTCTAGTTTTCCTATTAGGAAATTCTATTTGTTTAAAAAGAAAATCTAAATTAGTCTGTCTATCTGCGTACTGCAGTGCGGGTAAAAGTCTTCTAAGATTTCTTGTTTCTTTTCTAGTTATCGTTCTTAAATGTTGTAATAACTTGTTAGGGAAAATAGACAATGTTTTATGCCACCTTTTAATATTTCTATCTTTTACATCACAAAGAATTAAATCATTAAAGAAACCAGAAAGTTTTCCTTTTCTTATTGCAAATAATGCGTGCATTTTAAGATCCTCATCGTGAGTCTGATTTAAATTTTCTAAGATTTTAAAATAATATTTTTGGTATCTACTATGAGCCACAGCAGTCATCCATGTACGCCAGAAGATAATAGGCAGATCCTCATTTTCTATGAGAATTTTATAGCCCTGATCTATTCTATATTTTACTCTATACTTTTTCTGCAACGAATTCTGGAAACCTATAGACTTAGCTAAAGCACCTGTAATGACGATCTTATTTTCTGTAATCGCTTCATCAAATTCACGTTGCAACTGCTCTAACTCCTCAATATTATTTAGCTTTTCTTCAAAGTATTTTTTTCTTACTAAAACAGATTTATCACGTCTGAGATGGGAAAGCAACTCTAGCTTATCAGCATTAAACTCTTCTCCTATAGACTCTATTGCAGCAACTTTTAAATATGCATTTGATTCTTTTGTAAGTGATAATAGTGTCTTAAATCGATTAGAAGATCCAGGTAATGTATTTTTGACAAATTGACTTAAATATTTAGAAGGAGTGGCTTCAAGCTCTTCATCATTTTTATCATTTTTATAGACGAGTTTAGAGAGTTGTAATAAATAAGTTTTCTTAGATAAAAATATAAAGGTAGTCCACAGTATAACTATTCCCATCGTAACTATAGTAATCCATCTAATAGATAAAGTTGACTCTCGTAAAATAGCGTATACAAGAATCCCCGCTACACCCGTCGCTACACTATCAATTACTACATCTACTAAAGTTTTTGCACGACCCCTAATATTTAAGGGTAAAGGCATGATATTAATTTCTGTAGATGTTTTATATAGACTTTGCTTCATAGATCCATCCACCATACGCATTAAAATCCCAATGGCTAATATCGGATAAACAAAAAATATGATTAAGCTTATCATAATAAATAATGGCATAATCGCCATACTTCTAGTAATGCCTAATCTATCGATAATTTTGTTTACCAAAAATAATTGCACAAGCAAAGCAATTACGTTTATCGTACTAAACCAAAATCCAAAAAAGGCGGTGAGTTGATCCTCGTTTATAAAACTACTATAGGCTACTGCTGTAAACTGGTAGTCTATCAGTTTAGAGGCTATGACTCCTAAACCTATAATACCTGACACATAAAGGACATGTCTATTTCCAAGGATTCTAAACGACTGACCATTAAATCCCGCTGTAGAATCAGATTCTATCTCGGGATCAGTCCCTCCTATTTTGTGAGCTTTACTTAGAAAATATGCAGACAAAATAAGAAACACTGCAGCCGAGATAAGTAAACTTAAATTTCCATATATCCCCACCATTGCACTCGCAAAGTACCCACCAAAAACCCCTCCACCTATAGCCCCTACTCCGATATAAGAAAGAACTTTTTTAGCTTCTCTAATAGATAATAAAGACTGGCAATACTGGAAAAACAAAGTGACCGTAATTAGACTAAAAAGATTAAAATAAATGTAAGTAGCTATCGTCATCCATCCATTTAATACTTTTAGATAAATAGCTATTGCTAAAATAAATACTATAAAAATATGAAAACTAAAATTAAGCATTAACGCTTTATGCAACTCAAAGTAATTTCTAATAAACATTAAAATAAAGTGAGCAATAACGGCCATCAAAGCTATCCCAATATAGGCCAGAGGCATAATCCCTATCCCATACGAATTAAGCATCAGACTAGTCCCTAAAGGTTTAAGAATGAGTAATACACTTATGATTAAAAAAATAGCTAGCTGTAAGAAAATTACCTTTCTAAATTCTACCTCTCTTAAATCTTTAAATCTATTAAAAAACGGGATTTTTATTTTACTTAACATTAGGGGCTAAAGATAAGATGGATATTGTATTTTAAAATAGAATTTTTAATCAAGCAAATAAGGCGATAAACAATGCATTATATCTAATAATCTTAAGAGTCTATTTAATCATACTAACTTTATTCTTTTGGCTTTCGCCAATTCAAAACTATCCAATAAAACATTTACGTATTAATGGTAATTCTATGTCCAAAAAATCTAAATTATAGAATATTAAATCACCTATACTTCAAGATACTACATCAGATTATGAAATGATTTATAGTGAACACTTCGAAGGCAAGAGATCAAGCAAATAAATAGCTGTTGCGATGTCGAACCCTTGAGCATGCGGTAGATGATATCAAAGCAGAAATTGACAGATCTTATTAGTATATACGGCATTCTAATATTTAAATAATATTACATAGCCAGCCACTTCTCCTCACTATTTCCTGATTCGATAACTTTATGCACAAATTGCATACCTCGCAACCCATCTTGTACATTAGGATAATCCGTGTATAACAAATCTGCCTTCCTTCCATCTAATTTAGCTTGGATACATTTAGCGACATTTTTATAAACATTGGCGAAAGCCTCTAAATAACCTTCTGGATGTCCAGCTGGTAATCTCGTCGCTGCAACTGCCGATGGATATAAGTCGCCTACTCCTGTACGGTAATGCTGTTCAGAACGTTCCAGCCATTTTACTATGAGCGTATTAGGTTGCATCTGGGACCATTGCAGTCCCCCATTTTCTCCGTAAATTTTTATCGTCAAATCATTTTCTTCTCCAGCAGATATTTGTGAAGCCGTAAGTATTCCACTAGCTTTATTATCAAATTTTAAAAGCACGTTTACATCGTCATCTAATAGTCTACCTGCAACCACTTTATTTACATCAGCACAAACATGCGTCACCCTTAGGCCTGTAATATATTCCATGAGATTATGAGCATGGGTACCGATATCTCCCATAGCCCCAGCAATTCCTGCCTTAGTCGGATCAGTTCTCCAGGCGGCTTGTTTCTGATCTATATTTTCCAGAGGTGTGGATAACCATCCTTGCGGATAAGATACTACCACTCTTCTAATGATCCCGATTTCGTTATTCTGGATCATTGCTCTGGCTTGCTTAACCATCGGATATCCCGTGTAATTATGTGACATTGCAAATATCTGATCCTTGCTATTTACTATATTTACTAAATCATTGGCTTCAGCCAAATCAAAACACAACGGTTTATCACACACGACGTGAAAACCATTTTCTAAAGCCAACTTGCTAGGAGCAAAATGTAAATGATTAGGAGTGACGATCGCAACCAAATCCATACGGATATCAGCAGGTAGGTTTTTTTCTGCTAGGATCATCTGCTCATAAGAATCATAAATCCTGCTCTTATCTAAATATAAATCCGCTCCAGATAATCGTGACCGTTCTGGATCACTAGAAAAAGCTCCACAAACTAATTCTATCTCCCCATCTAACGCGGCAGCCATGCGATGCACACCACCGATAAATGCTCCTCGACCACCACCGATCATTCCCATTCTAATTTTTCTTAGCATCTATATATTCTTTTTTTGATAGTTCAAAATAGGTAACATCCTGATCATAATAAAATCGAATGCCCTTTTCTCTTAATCCTACTTTTAGTAACACTTTTTTAGAGGCTTCGTTTTTTGGATGGGTCAAGCCAATAATGTTTTCTAAACCCACTGATAAAAATCCATGCTTTAATAAAACCTCTGTTCCTTCAGTGGCATATCCGTTACCCCAAAATTTCTCCACTAATCTATATCCGATCTCTATCTCATCAGTGTCTTGAATATTATTTAAAACAAACCACCCGATCGCCTCTCCCGATTCTAACAACTCTCCCATCCAATATCCCAGCCCCGATCCATCACCATTCCTGTTCTCGATCTTTTGCATCCGCTGATCAGTTACATTTTTATCTGATGGCGGCCCTATGTATTTTTTTACCTTTGGATCTATATCGAGATGTCTGATCAGATCAAAATCCTCTACAGATATGGCACGCAGTTTTAATCTCTTAGCTAATAAATCTTTGTGCATTAAAATAATTTACTACCAAAGTATTACTAAAATTCGATATACTTCTATCCTGCAGAGAGACATTTAGATTCATGACAAAATCAAAGTCATAACCTACTTCAACGCGTAATTTTTAATCCTCTTAATTAATATCTTTAGTACTAGACATTCATTAACTTCGATTATTACTTATACTTAAATTTACTCCATGATCCAATATCTTAAAAACTACTTGCCGTTTATCTTTCTTGCTTTACTCATAAGTTCTTGCTCGCCTGTAATTTCTGAGCTATGGATAAATAAAGATGAGTCTGGTAAAATGTCTACTACTTTTGATCTGGGAGAAATGGCAGGAATGGCACAGGGTATGCTAAGCGAATTAGGTGACGAAGAGGATAAAAAAGACGGAGCTGGGTTATGGGATAAAGAAGAAATAATAGATTCCTCAATGAATTTTTATGACATCATGCCTGATTCTATAAAAGAGACGATGACTAATCCTAAAATCCTTAAAAACGTCTCGTTAGACATGCATATTAATTCGCTCAAGGAAGAAGCGAGTATGACATTAAATATCGAATATAAAAATCAAAATCATCTAAATCAGATATTTACGACGATGAAAGAGATGAAAAAAAGTGGTGAGAAAGCAGAAGAGCAATTCGATAATATGAACATAGAATACACCATCGATGTAAAAAGAGGGATCGTCCAGTTGCCGGGAATGGATATATCTGAGCTAGAAAATGATCCTGAGTTTGCTCAGATTATGGGGTCTATAGATTCCTTAGAAACAACAGATCCTGAATCTATGATGCTGTTTGAAATGATGTTTGGAGGGGAGAGTAAAACAATCGTACACTTACCTGGTAAGATAGAATTTACAAACGACATGCACGCTGAGATAGATGGTAATACCGTCACGTTTAGAGATAATATGATGGAAATGATTAAGGCTAAAAAATCTAAGGATCGGATTATAAAGTTTAAGAATTAAAAAGCCGAATAGGGTAGGTATTTTTTGCGGTTCTATTTAACTCATATATTCTTAAAGTTCTGGATATTCGGGTAGCAGAAATATTAAAACTAATTATAGTTTATATTATGCTTCAGCCATATCATTATGACATACGGCAAAATATCAACTAAGTAAATTTCTATATTCTACTTCGGAAGTAGGGGCAATCTTAAATTTTAAAAAAACTTAGAATACCATTGTCCTCAACCATAAAAATTATAGGGAAAACATCCTTTAAACTCCTATCTCAACTTTAAAGGTCTCCTTTGCCTTGCGACTTTTTTCTGCAAGGAATGCCATAAGGTGAGATTCCATACTCGCATCTAAATTTGAGGTCAATAGACTTGCATCATTTTTAGAACTAGCTAGCAAGAAATCCCGCATCAGGCCATGATCTCCACCTCCATGTCCAGAAGTAATTTTTGTATTTT
>Ga0114957_1002149_pt1 | contig 19375 bp, 15 predicted proteins | sample BantaG_FD_87175 | JGI IMG/M metagenome (GOLD analysis project Ga0114957, IMG submission 87175) | Marine algal microbial communities from Bantry Bay, Ireland - BantryBay_4 metaG | ecosystem: Host-associated > Algae > Red algae > Unclassified | place: Bantry Bay, Ireland | collected 2014-11-21 | reverse complement strand
CGAAACAATCGCCTCGTCAGTAGAAAAACAATTATTGGTAATATTAGTTACCACCAAAGTATAAGTTCCAGTTATTGAAGTATTTAATGTTGCCCCAGTCCCGACTTGTGTGCCACTCGCATCTTGCCAAATTAAAGTAAACCCTGTTCCCATATCTGAACCACTTCCATCTAAAGTTGCCGTTGGATTATCGCAATCAATAATAAAATCTACTCCTGCATTTGCGATTGGTAAACTTGAATTTCCCGAAATAATTGCATCATCAGCTGAGGAGCAACCATTGGCCGTATTCGTAACGATTAAGGTATAAGTACCTGTAGTTCCAGTAGTTAGCATTGCCCCAGTCCCGACTTGTGTGCCACTCGCATCTTGCCAAATTAAAGTAAATCCAGTTCCCATATCCGAACCACTTCCATCTAAAGTCACAGTTGGATTCGAACAATCAACCGCACCATCCAAACCTGCATCGGCGATTGGAGCAGAACTTCCAGTAACTATAACTGCATCTCCTGCGATACAATTATTACTAGAATTGTAAACAGATAAAGTATAATTACCCGCTTCACAAACTTGTGGATTTTGCAAACTACTAGAAAAACCATTTGGTCCAGTCCAAGAATAAATAATATTCACTCCACTCGAAGACATCGTTGCATCTAAAAAAGTACAACCCGTCGAACAATCTAAAATTTGATCTAATCCTGCATTTGCAGTTGGTAAAATAGCATTGTCGAAAACATCAATGGAACTAAAATCTGTACAAATTACATTGCCTTCAATTTGAGTGATCGTTAAAGTATAAAGTCCATCGCAAGCAACCTCTACAACTGGTGTAAGTTCTCCATTTATAACACATGGTCCAGTCCATTGATAAGAAACATTACCTGCACTAGTGGAAAAACTTCCATCTAAAAAAACAGTTAGATTATCACAATCAATTATCGGTGCAGGATTTTGAACAATAACTGATTGAGGATTCAATACAGTCAAATTTAGTGTCACAATACTATCGCAACCCAAATAATTTGCATTAGGCAAAGTTGTCATATGAATTCCACTATTGCAATAAGAATCTGTCCCAATATCTACACACGTTCCAATACAAACAGTTTCATTGACCGTCGAAGTTCCACTCGGAATGACCGTCAAGGTAGTCGTAGTAACGCTTTGACAGCCATTTGGTAAAAAAGTATTATCTGTATAAACTCCAGCAGTTGTTTGATTAGCGCCTCCGGCAAAATAAGAATCCCCATCACATATAGTTGCATCTACAAACTGTTCCATGCCTCCATAATAAGGATCAGGCGTATATGGACAAATGGATTGATTATTATTAGCTCCTCCTGTGGAAGAAGTTGTTCCCCAATATGCCAAAGGATTTCCTCCCAAACAATTGGTCACAATATCATAATTTCCACTCAGAACTAAGACTTCATCAAAGTGAACCTCGTAGGCAAACGTCGTCCCATTCCACTTAATTCTAACTATATGATCTAGTCCATCTTCAATATTTCCACCATTCAGAGCAATTGGCCCAGCGATAGGAGGAGCTCCCGAATTTATATCTCCATTAATAAAAATAGAAACATGATCATTAGTTATATCATTTTGAGCAGCACCATTATCCCAAGTGTCGAATTCCACGATGAAAGAGTTAGTGATACCTTCCGCACCAATACCTCCTCCTCCATTTCCACAGGCAGAAGTTCCAGTTGGATCATTTTGAAAACCAAGGGTAATTCCATCTGCTCCTCCATTATTTGTTCCAAAATTCAAGACAACTACTTTTTCAAAAGTCTGAGTCATATCTTGTTGTTGGGAATCCCATGCACAACCTAATTGAGTATTTGTAGCTGTAGTCAATTGAATACAATTTCCACTATTAAAAGCAGTTCCTACTAGAACATCTAAATTCAAAGGAATGAATGCGGGAGGATTAGATTCAGAAACCCTAATTTCAAAATCCCCATTGGGTGCGCCACCAACTGCCCAAACTCGAATATAAATCGTCATACCTGGAGTCAAATTGTTAGCCTCAAAAAGAGCCGCCGAAGCATCTCCACAAAGATCTTCCGAGGAACAACCCAATAAATTCAAACTGGAACAAGATCCAGAATATACTGCCAAAGCTGGATTAGTCATCGTTCCGGGCAAGAGTACTACACTTAAAAATCCAGTAGCTGGAACGGTAGTCGAAAACCAAAAATCATTGGAAGTATAGTTTCCACATGGTGGAGCTGGAACGCTTGAATTGCTAGTTCCTAGGTTAGAGTGCGTCTCAAATTGACCTAAATTATTAGCAATAGGAGTAGCTGAGTTACAATTGTTTCCGGCCCACATTTCAGTTTTTATAAAAAAAACAAAAAGCAGTCCGAGTAGGAGTTTTAGTGTAGGTCTCATTTAAAGGGAAGGTTTGCGTAGCCATAAAAGAAAGAACCATTTTAATTTTTATTGGAAAATTAAAACAGTCTCTAGAATTAAAATAATGGGTGTTGAATTTAGTCTCTAAAAATACAAAAAAATTCCTTTTTGACCTTAAATTTTAAGGAAAATTCAAAAGGGAAAAGCAAGTAATTCACCCTAAAACTCCAATATTTAGGTAATTTTTCAAAATTTTCACCCTAGATAGTGCATCATTCACCACAATGATTCCTATTTCCACCATTTCGCTTCTTTTTCATTTTTTTTTGGAAAAAAAATAAAGCAAATTTGTATCAATTTAGGACTTAGAAATAGTTATCATGAAAACCCTTTATATGAGTCCATCCAAAATAAAAATCAGCGCATAAAATCAACGCGTCTTTTTAGTCGTTTTTGATTTTCATTTTGGATGGACAAAAGATTTATTTAACAATTAAGAAAGTCACATTCTAAAACCTTCAAACTTAATCTAATTCAAATGACAAAATTGACCTCCGAAATAGAGCAAAGAATCCAGCAGGGAGCATATCGAAATATTACTAAAGCTATTGGAAATACTCCGCTTGTCAAATTGAGACATTTATCTAAAGATCTTCATACCAATATATATGTGAAATTAGAATGCTTTAATCCCGGTCTTTCAGCCAAAGATCGAATTGCAGCTTATATGATTGAAAAAGCAGAACGGAATGGATTGTTGGAGCCTGGCGGGACGGTGATTGATGCAACTTCTGGAAATACTGGTTATGCTTTGGCGATGATTTGTGCGATCAAGGGATACCGATGTGTTTTGACTGTGGCAGATAAAGCTTCAGCGGAGAAAGTAAATGCGCTTAAAGCATTAGGAGCTGAGGTGATTTTGTGTCCAGCTAAAGTAAAACCAGAAGATCCAAGATCATATTATTCGCAAGCCGTTCGGTTGTCTAATGAAATCGAAGGAGCATATTATACGAATCAAAATTTTAATCCAAACAATAATTTAGCTCATTATTATGGAACTGGCCCTGAAATATGGGAGCAGACAGAAGGAAAAATTACTCATATCGTAGCAGCTGTCGGAACGGGAGGAACACTTTGTGGAACGGCTAAATATTTGGTGGAAAAAAATCCAAATATTGAAGTAATCGGAGTGGATGCAAAAGGCTCTGTTTTGAAAAAATACCATGAAACGGGCGTTTTTGATGATAGTGAAATTCATCCTTATAAAATTGAGGGATTAGGAAAAAGTATTATTCCTGGGAATGTTAATTTTGATGTAATTGATTATTTTATTCGAGTAAATGATTTGGATTCAGCTCATATGACTAGATCTTGTGCTCGTCGAGAAGGATTATTTTTAGGATATTCTTCAGGAGCGGTAATGCAAGCGATTCATCAGAAAAAAGATTGGAAAGAGGATGATTTAGTAGTGATGGTTTCTGCGGATCATGGGAGTAAATACTTGAGTTCAGTATATAATGACGAATGGATGAAAGAGCAAGGGTTTATGTAAGTCGGATTTCCAAATCCGATTATGTTTGGGAGCCAAAAGTAGTTTGATACTTTAAATTCCTTAATTATTTTGAAAAATAACCTACGATCATAGTCGGATTTCGAAATCTGACCTACATCAAAAAAGAGTTTGTACTATGCCAAGTACAAACTCTTTCTTTTTTATAATGCTAGAATCTAAAATTATTTTTTAGGATTTCTTTCCTTATATTTTATAAGTTGTCGCTTCAAAGTAGAAGTTGCGCTGTCGATCGAAGCCTCAAATGATTTTTTGGATTCTTTCACATAAAGAACACTTCCAGGAAGTGTAATTTTTACTTCAGCAACTTTATCTTTGATTTGACCAGAGTTTTCTAATTTAAGAATAACATCAGCATCAATAATTCGATCAAAGAGCTGAGTTAATTTACCTAGTTTTCTTTCTATGAACATAATTAAGTCCTTATCCGCTGAGAAATGTAATGATTGAGTGTGTACTTTCATTCGTATCGTAATTTTTAACTGTTAAAAAATAGGTAAGTAAATTTTAATTTTGGGTTTGGTGCTACATAGGCAGTTGGGTTTTAATGGTTATAAAAAAGTATAACGTTGAATAATTTGTTTCATTGTCATCTTAACTAAAATCAATCTAAGTTTTTAGTTTCAATAATGAAAATTTTGACAGAAGAATGTGTGACACAAAACAACATTGTCAGAACAAAGTAATCCTAATATGTTGATTAAACAAATGAAAAAAGAAAAGTTCGAAAATTGGAATTAACCTAATGTTTTCAAAGGGTAAGAGGTGACTGGAAAAAGTAAATGGTGAATAATGGTAATATGTTGAGATGTAACAATTTTCACTCTAATTTTTTTTTCGCTTTGGGATGAGCTTGTTGATATATTCTTTTTAATTTTTCAATAGAATTGTGCGTGTAAACTTGAGTCGCAGCAAGGCTGGAATGCCCCAACAATTCTTTAATTGCGTTAAGATCTGCACCATTATTGGAGAGGTGAGTAGCGAAAGAATGTCTTAAAACGTGGGGACTTCTTTGTTCAACAGTTGTGATTTGGGATAAATATTTTTTCACCAAATTATAAACTAACTTGGGATACATAGTTTTCCCCTTTCCAGTTAAAAAAAGGGAATCAGTAGCACCTAACTCAAATTTATCATTTCTGATTTCCAAATAATTTTTCAAACGATTAGCCAAAGGACGAGCAAAAGGAATCAATCTTTCCTTATTTCCTTTTCCTAAAACCTTGACCTGATCATTAAAAAAGTCCAAATCATTGGGCGTTAAATTAATTAATTCAGAACGTCGCATGCCAGTAGAATAAAGCATTTCCATTATCATTTCATCTCGAACTGCGGCGTAACCTTCGCCAAAATTTATTTTTTCGAATAAATTTTCCATCTCAATTTCTTTTACGACCACAGGCAAACGTTTACCTACTTTTGGTGCAACAACTTTGAGCATTGGATTCTCTTGAATCTCTTTTCGTCTTTTTAAAAATTTAAAATAAGTCTTTAGAGTGGAAAGCTTTCGATTGATAGATCGAGGAGTGATCTTGTTTTGCATGAGTTCGACTACCCATGCCCTGATATGGAAATGCCTTACTTCCAAAATGGAAGTAAGGCTATATGTATCTTCGAGATAAGCGAAAAACTGAAGTAAATCGCTTTTATACGCTTTAGTCGTATGTGCAGAAAATCTTTTTTCTAGTTCAAGGTATTTTAAAAAGACGGTGATGTCCATTCTAATTTTTATAAGCGGTTACGAAATTAAAAGTATTAGCTTACTCAAATTAGAGAAATACCTGCTCAAAAGCAAAAAGTCTATTCTCCGTAATTTTTCAATTTATAAGCAGCTTTCAACATTTCCGCTCTTCGTCTCACAGATGGCTTGACGAATTCTTTTCTTCGACGTAATTCTTTTAATGTACCTGTTTTGATAAATTTACGTTTATACACTTTAAGTGCTCGGTCGATTGAATCGCTATCTTTTACATCAATAATTAGCATAAATATTATATTTAGTTTATTTTTTTAAAATTGGACTGCAAAGATAAGTCAATTTTTTTAAGAAATGAAATTGTTTTTTGTAAAAAAATACGTTCTTTGACAAATCTCGTGGTCAAGTTAAAATTGAAATCGAAAACGACCAACGGAAGTGTTGATTTTAATTTTGACTTGACTTAAAACACGAGATTTGTCAAAGAACCAAAAAATAAATGAACATTATACTCCGAATCCATGCTTTACAATCATAACTCATATTCGAAGCAGTAGTTTTCCATTACAAAATAAATCTCACATGCATAAAGAAAGAAAGGGCAAACATTTTATTAAAAATCCATTCTACGAAGGCGGACTCAAAGCCATGCGGGAATTTATTTCTAATAATAAAAAATACCCAAAAGAGGCATTGGAAGAGAAAAAAGAGGGAACTGTTTTTATCAAATACACCATTAATTATAAAGGTAAAGTGATCGAAACCAAAGTAGTCAAAAGTTTGGGATTTGGTTGTGATGAAGAAGCGCAACGAGTAGTCAAATTATTGAAATTTGAAGCTCCCAAAAATCGAGGAGTAAAAGTCAAATTTTTTAAAAATATCCAAATCCATTTTCGCTTGCCTAAGAAAAAAGAAAAACCTGCTCCAAAAGTGCCAACACAAACTGGTCTTTCCTATACCATTACTCCAGCTAAAAAGGAAGAAAGTTCAGTTGAAAAGAAGAAGGGAAATGGTTATACGATTCAGATTAAGTATTGAATTTGATAAAACTAACCATTCACTAACTCAATTCCACTTACATATTTTGAACTTTTTGTCATACGAAAAGGGAAGTGTTGAGTGATTCGATCTGTAGCTAAATCTAATGTCTCCTTATACTTTAATTCCATCACAACTCCCTCATCTTGAATTTGATATGTATTAAAATTAAAATTATTTAACAAAGAAAAATAACGTAATTTTCGATCAAGGGTAATTCTGAATTTTCCATCAGGTGTTCCAAAATAAGAACGATGATATGAATTTAATAAAGTAGGAAGGAGCGAAACTTTTGCCTCCGAGAGATTTTGAATTTCTTTGAACGTGAGATCAAGCTTAGATAATTGAAAAGGAAGAATAGGGTGAGAAATTTTATCTCCGAGCTGATTTGATTTGATTTTTATTTCAAAAATAGGTTGCTCAATGTCCTGTAAATTTTCACCATACCAACGAATTCTGAATTTTTTTCGCTCCGCAATTCCCATCACATTTTCTTTAAATGTCGTCCAATCTGAAGTATCAAAATAAATATTATTGACTTGTCGATCTGGAAATATTTTTCGAAAACCAGCAGGATGTAATCGAATAGATTGCTCTACTAAGGAGTAGCTGAGATTTTCAATTTTATATTTTCGTTCGTACCGCATTTAGTATAACAGTTGATTAGGTAATTGGGGAATTAGTATAACAGTTGATTAGTTAATCGGGGAATTAAGAAAGCACCTGATTACCTAATCATCTGTTAAACTAATCAACCAATCAATAACCTACATTTTCCACGATTTCCAAGCCATATCCAATCAGACCAATTCTTCTTTTTGGACTATTCGTGATCAATCTAATTTTAGTAACATTTAATTCTCGAAGGATTTGAGCGCCGACACCGTAGTCTCTTTGCTCCATACTTTGAGTTCCTTCGCCGAGTGTTTTTTCCCCAGTTTCCTTTTCTCTTTTTATTTCTTTTAGGTAATTTAACAGAGAATCATCTTCATGATTATGACGCATATAAAGTAACATTCCTTGCCCTTCTTTTTCGATCATTTCTAGCGAGCGTTGCAATTGTGTTCCATAACCTTTAAATAAAGTTCCTAGAATATCGCCAGTATTTGTGGAAGAATGAACTCGAACTAAAACTGGATCGTCGATATTCCATTCCCCTTTTTTGATCGCTAAGTGGGTGTCGCCAGTAGTTACTTGAGTAAATGCTACGACTTCAAAATCACCAAACTTTGTTGATAATTCTACCTCCAATTCTTTTCTAATGATTCGTTCCGTCCGCATTCGATAAGCCACCAAATCTTTGATACTAATCAATTTTAAATCAAACTTTTTGGCAATGTTCATCAATTCAGGTACTCTCGCCATGGTGCCATCTTCATTCAATATTTCCACCAAAACACCTGCGGGATAGAAGCCTGAAATTTTTGCTAAATCAATCGCCGCTTCGGTATGTCCAGTTCGACGAAGTACTCCACCTGACTTTGCTCGCAATGGGAAAATATGTCCAGGTCTAGCAAAATCAGTACTTTTTGTCTCAGGATTTATCATTGCTTTAATTCCTGTAGATCGATCATAAGCGGAAATTCCAGTCGTACAACCTTGTCCAATTAAGTCGACAGAAACCGTAAACGCAGTTTCATGCAAAGCAGTATTTGATCTTACCATCATTGGCAAATCCAATTCGTCTGCCCGATTTTCATCGATTGGCGTACAAATCAAACCTCGACCATGAGTTGCCATGAAGTTGATAATTTCAGGAGTGACGCACTCGGCAGCACAAATAAAATCACCTTCATTTTCACGATCCTCGTCATCCACAACGATAATAACTTTACCTGCCTTGATGTCAGCGATGGCTTCTTCAATGGTATTTAGATTTGTACTTTTAATATCTGATTGATGCTCTGTCATTATCATATTATTATTGTTTAAAATTTTTTGTAAGTTCTATTTTTGGGTAAAAAAAATCGTTAAACAGTTATAAAAACATTTTTGAGAAATTCGAAATTCAAAATTAATCATTCAAAATTAACCCCTCCAACTGTTTTCCATATTTTTCCCAACTAAAATTACTACGAATCCAGTTCAATCCATTTGCACTTAATTTTTGTTGCAACTCCTCATTTTTCAATAGCAAAGATATTTGTTCTTGACAACTTTTTTCATCATTTGCGATAAGAATTGAGGTGCCATTTTTTGCTCCGATAGCTTGGTTGACTTGATCAGAAGTGATGCAAGGAATGCCCATCGACATCGCTTCGAGAATTTTATTTTGCTGTCCTCTGCCATAAAAAATTGGAGCGACAAAAACATTGGCTGAAGCATAAGCAATTCGAATATCTTCCACCCAACCGGTGACTTGAATGTTTTCATCAGCTAAGTTTTTGACCTCCTGAGTTGGTCTTGCTCCTGCGATTAGAAGATTGATTTTGGGAAATTGCTCCCGTAGTTTGGGTAATATTTTTTTGGCTAAAAAAAGTGACGCTTGCACATTGGGATAGTAACCCATATTTCCGACAAAAGCGAGGTCATATTTTTTTTCAATGTCAGGCATTGGTGCAAAAAAATGAGTGTCCACTCCATTCGGCAAAACATGAATTTTTTCTTTTCCAAGAAAATTTAAATGCTTTCTATCTTGCTCAGAAATAATAGTGTGATGATCAAAGTCGTGATATATAACTGATTCATAATCAGCGATTTGTAAAGCGTCACGTTGAAAAATTGCTTTTGCAATTGGATTCGAGTTCTCCGCTCTACGTTGCATCCCAATGGAAAATGCATCCATGTAATCCAACGTTTTAGGGTAGGGGAGATGCCGCACATATTCCGACATTCTGATGAGTTGGCAATAGATATGATCGGGCTGAACTTGATGGATGATTTCCTCGAATTTTCGTTTTATTTTTTGATTAAAAAAGTAACTTACTTCGAGTGGTGTTTTTCCCAAAAGTGATTTTATCGCACTCCATTGAGCATTATTTTTATGGATGGGAAAAACATGGACGGCTTTACAAAAACTTTTAATATGCTCTAATGAATTGGTAGAAATAGGTTCGTCAGCCAAAGATAGCAGCGTTATTTCGTGGCGTTGGGCGAGGTATTTTATTTGAAAGTAGAGTCGCAGTTTATCGCCCTTTTCAAGTGGGTATGGGAAGCGAGAAGTAACGACAACTAATTTCATTTTTATAAAAAGGTTAAAAGTTAAAATTTGGCTACAAAAGTAACTTTTATCTTTTCAATATTGGAGTTTTTTTGACTGTTCTATTATTGAACTGTTCCTAAGCGAAAACAGCCACAACAGTCAATCCTCTACTTACTCAATGTTGGTTGCAAATTCAACATTTTTGTATATTCCCATTCTAATCGACGAGCAATATTTAGGTTGTCAAAATTCTCTGCTACGAATCTTCGAGCATTTCTACCGATGGTTTGCAATCGAATTTTGTCATCTAAAGCAAAGGCGATATTTTCAATAATTGCTTTTGGAGTATTAGCAATTAATACATCTTTTTGATGTTTTCCAGCAATACCTTCGAGTCCTAGTTGGGTACTTAAAACCACCTTTCCAAGTGCCATTCCTTCCAAAATTTTTGCCCGCATTCCTCCTCCCGAAAGCAACGGAACAACCATGATAGAATGTTCATTGATAAATTTTCCAGCATCTGGAATTTCACCATAAACGATGACATTTTTCTTTTTTAAACTCATCAAAGAAGGAGGAGTATGTCTTCCTGCAATGTGAAATTTCAAACTCGGAAAACGTTCCATTAACCGATCCCACACATTTTCCAAAAACCACATCAAACCTTCATAGTTCGGCATCCAATCCAATGCTCCAATAAATGAAAGAGAAGGGGCTTTGTTATAGGTATCATAATTAGGCTGATAATCATTAATATCTAAACCGATGGGAGTGACAACACCTTTATTTTGATAACCTAATTTTTTGAAAAAATCTAAATCACGTTGCGTAATTGCTACCATCATATCGTAGTGTTGCAATTGCTCTATTTCGTATTTTTTAAGTTTTTTTGTCAAATGATTGATGTACCATTTTTTAGGAAAAAAGCCAGTATTGTCGGCTATTCTTTGCCATATTTCAAACTCGACATTGTGTGCTCGCATTGCAATTTTGGCTTCCGAATATCTTCGAATAATTGGAATATAATGAGCTAAATGTACCGTTTCAATCTGAACAATATCAAATTCTTCTGCCTTTAATATTTCAATTAATTTTTGTTCAAAAGGAGTAGAAATGAATCGGGAAATATGGTAGGAATCGTCTGAGAAGAGATTTAAAAATGCATCGAATGGCTTGACTTTATTATCAACATCGGTAAAGTGAATGGACTGATATTGATCGTAATCGGCAGGAAGTTCACCAATATTGAAGTAATGTTTTTTGGTATTCATGGTGAGCAAAGTAACCTGATTGCCCAATTGATTCAAAGCCTTACTCAAATAAGTTACCGCTATCGATTCCCCATCTTTTAATGGATAAGGAAATTTCTTACAAAGCTGTAGAATTTTCATATCGTCAATTATTTTCGTTTAAAGTCGCTCTCGCACTCGTGTGAATATCAACCATTTCTTAACTAATTTTATTTAGCCAAGAATTTTAAGATTAGGTTAAAAATGAAAAATGTAGATTTTCTCTCTATAGATTTTACTTTAAACTTTAAAAAAATAATTGTTCTTGATAATTCAGTATTAATTATTAGGATTGGTCTGAAAACGAAGATCATTATTATCAAATTCGCATCAGCGTGTACAAATTTAAAAAAATAAAAAGAAGGATAAAAGGAAATAGGGAAATGATGACGTTTTGAGGGCTAATTATTTTCTGATTCTTTGTAAATACTTAGGAGTCAGGCGGTCAGATTGGTCGTTGCACTCTCGGTATAATGTAGTCAATGTAAGAAATTTTTGAATATCCAATATCGAACAAGGAATGTCCAATATCCAATTTTTTCCTACAATGGTTAGCACTTTGGAAGGTTCAATATTGGAAATTCCAAAAATTCTTGTGTCAATAACATTAACCGAAAGCTCAACGACCAACATGTCCGCCTGACTCCTAATCCTAATCAATCGATGATCTCAGTCTCAGGTGTCCAAGGAGGAGAAACGATACATAAAAATGCGAGGGCTATTTTGCCTTTATTTATAACATATTGCTCTACATTTTCAGGAACATAGATAATATCACCTTTTTCGATAGTTTGCATTTTTCCATCAAGATGAATTTCTCCCTCACCTGCTATAATATAATAGGTTTCAGAATGCATTAACCGATGTGGAAGAGATTGCTCGTCTGCTTTCAAGTAGGCATGAGCCAAACTAAAATTAAGTGTTAGTGAATCATTGGAAGGGTGCAAAACTTCCTTTAGATGAGTATGATCTCCTGCTAAAAATTCAGGAATATCTTTTAGTTTTTTGTAAATCATTGGAAGGAAAAATTACAGTTCAATCGGAGTTTTTACTGTGCTTTTACTGTACCCAGCGAATATGCCATATCCATTTTTGATGTTACTATAAATGACGGTTGGACTAGAAAATGGGGTGTTATTATCTTGAGCAGTTTGACGATAGACAGAAGTATAGTATTTATAATATTCTTCTGAAACAGATCGTAATTCGATGATGATGTTGATTGGAGTTGAAGATGTATTCGTACTTAAATCTTCTGGTTTGTAATAAAATGATGGTTGGAAAACGAACTCCTTAGTTGTTCCATTAAAAGTTAAATCTTTAAATAAAACTCCTCCATTAATTAAATTAAAATTATTAGTAAGATCATCGTCAATTAATGAATAACCTTCATTGGGGATGATTTTTATTTCATTCTGTTGAGCCGACGGTGTTGATGTCAAAACTTCTTGATAAAATGATATTTGATAATAATTAGTCTCATCTGCTGGATCTTCCAACTGTACTCCTAATCTAACCTCATAATTTACTGTCTCATCATCATCAGTAAAATAAGTATTGATTTGACCAATCGACGAGTGCGAAATTTCGACAGCTTCTGGGATCGAACTTATTGCTGTAATTGGTGCTAACCCATCTACTTCGACTTTAAGTGTATAGACTTGTTTTATCTTAGGTAAAACAATTGATGATTGATATTTGGTATTAGCATTAGATGAATTATTTCGAGGAGGAATAGTCTCAACTAGTTCATTATTCACACATATTTGAACATCTGCATTGTTGATAATATTACTGACAACTTTTGTCGAATTGATAGATTTACTTTTGGTTAATTCGAGAATGAAAGGCTCGTCTGGAGAGAAATCACACAAAATTGCCAATTTAGAATCGACTTCTTCAATATCTAGTTGAACCTCTTTTTCACAAGTTGAGACGAGTAAAAATAGGCTAAAAAGAGCAGTTATATGTAATGTATTTTTCATGTTAAGTTTTATTCATTGGAAAGATACAAAAAAAATAGTATAAATAAGGTAATAATCAATTTGTGGGTGCATTTCTATTATTGTCAACTTCCATCCATACAGGTGATTATTTTTTTGAGAAACGTTCCCGAAGTCACCTTGTGAATAATTTCTAAAAACTAACCGAATAACTCACCGATGGCAAAAAAGGTAAAAAGCTTCCTTGATAAAAACTAAAATTATATTCTGGGTTTGCTGGGTCAGAATTTTCCACAGGAGTAGAAGTAATTTTATAATATTGAGGATTTGCTCGATTGTATATATTATAAGCTCCCAAATAAATTTTTTGATCCAATTTCCAAGTCTTGAAATATAAATTGATTCCAGCATCCAAGCGATGATTAGTTGGCATACGAGCATATTCGTAATTAATTAAAGTCAGTCCTCCTATCGTAACGGTGCTGACTGGAAGCAAGGTGGATAACCCCGTTCCGTAAGTCCAATTGATACTCGCATCTATCCATTTTGTAAAACGATGATTTACTGCAATGTGAAAATTATGTCTTCGATCATAACGATAATTAAAAGTATTACCACTATTTATTTCGTCAAATTTCCTGTCTGCAAATGCCCAAGTATAACTCAACCAGCCTGTAGTTCGGCCCATATTTTTTTTCAATTGAAATTCTAAACCATAATTCCAACCCTTCCCTCTCGTCACTTGTGATTCCCAATTTTCATTATCTATCGGTTGAAAGGTAAAATTAAACGGATTAGATAATTCTGATCTCAAACTAGAATTGTCTAAATAAACAGATAAATTATCCATCGTTTTATAGTAACCTTCCAAGCTGATTTCAATTGATTTGGTCGGTAGAAATTGAATTCCCAGAACACTTTGCCAACTCGTTTGAGGTGGAACTAATTCTGAGGAAGGGAGCCACAAATCATTTGGAAAAGTAGCATCAGAACCAGTCACTAAATGTAAAGATTGAACCATTCGACTAATTCCTGTCTGTAATCGTAATCGCTTGGTTATCTGATAGTTAAGTGAGAATCGAGGTTGTAAATTAAAAAAAGTTTTTTCAGGAATGACAAAGGCGTTAGCTAAAACACCCACGTTTATTTTTACTTTTTTTCCAAGCGAAAATTTATTTTCTAGATAGGCATTATGTTCATATGCATCAATGCGAGACATATTCAAAACCGAATCAATATCAACATTAAAGATTGGGTCTCCATCCAATTGAGCATCTGCTCCAAATGCACCTGGCTGAAAACTATGTAAAGTACTATTGACCCCAAATCGAAAATGATGATTGTGTTTTGAAGTATAATCAAAATCTAATTTTGCACCCCAATCTCTCAATCTTGAAAAATAGCCTTCTCCCCTAAAAAAATTGAATGGAGGGATCGTAGCATTTGGAATGATATCGATTTCGAGGGTTTGTTGCACATCAAATTGGAAAACACTATGTGTCAATGTCATATTCAAAAAAAGATTATTTCCAAAAATATGATTCCAACGAAAAACGCCTATTTGATTCCCCCAATTATATTTTTGAATTTGTTTATCTGAATATTTAAAATCTTGAAATGGAGCATCTTCGATAAAATCTTCATCCAAAAAATTATCGCCACCATTATAATAACTGAAATAGAATTTGTCTTTTTTACCTAAAGAAAAATTCAATTTTCCATTCAAATCATAAAAATTATAACTCGAAAATCCTTGGAGCGGAACTCCAAATGATTCCAGAAAAAATGGATCTTCTGCTTTTGATTGAGCTGTTCTATCTTGAATAAATTGATCCAAAAGAGATCTTCGAGCAGTAATCAAAATGGAGGCTTTATCTTTAATAATTGGGCCTTCGATTCTTGCGGACGAGGCAATCAATCCAGCTTTTATACTTCCTGACCACTCTTTTTGGTTGCCTTCTCGAGTTCGAACATCCATGACTGACGATAATCTACCTCCGTAGCGAGCAGGGAAAGCACCCTTGTGAAATTGTACACTTTGAATCGCTTCAGAATTGAATACCGAAAAAACTCCAAGGCTATGCGACGGATTGTAAATTGGCACACCATCCATCAAAATCAGATTTTGGTCAGCTCCGCCTCCTCGGACATGCAATCCACCCAAACCATCAGATCCTGACTGCACTCCAGGCATCAATTCTACCATTCTAAATAATTCAACTTCGCCTCCCAATGAAGGTAACTTACTCATTTGAGCCACTTGCAAATAATCAGCACTTAGCGGTTCTGCGGCAATAATATCATTCAATTCAGTTGGTGTAACTAAAATTTCGGGAAAAGTTAAACTGCTATTTAGTGCAAAAATCTGAGTTCTATTTTTAGTCAAATTTATTTTTTTCTCCAATGAACTAAAGCCTGTATAAGATACCGCCAACTCCACTTTCCCTTCTGGCAGCTTCAAAGTGAAATATCCATATTCATTTGTACTGGTTCCAATGCCGCTAAATTTGTCATAGATATTGGCACCAATCAATCGTTCCCCTGTTTCATTTTCTTCGATATATCCATTGATAGAGTAATATCGTTTTGCTCTTTTTTTGTAAAAAAGAACAATCTGCGCTCCAATAGATTTGAATTCGACATCAGTTCCTGAGAGCAGTTGAGTTAAAATTTCTTTGATTTTTTGATTCGAAACTTGAAGAGAAATGATTTTATTTTTTAGTAAAATATTATCGCTAAATGAAATAGGAATTCCCGTTTCCTCACCCAACTGAACCAAAGCTGCCGCCAAGTTCAATTGCTCCACTTTGAAATCTACTCTAGTTTCAAGCGGAGATTGAGCCTTGCCCAAATTGGACATTAAGCAAAGAGCTAAAGTGAGAAAAAAGTATTTCATTCCGATTCTGTTATACAAAAAAATGTTTTCGATTATTGGATTGTTGAGGAGACTAAACTGATTATTTTTCCAGCTATTTTTTTTGAAAAAATGATCAAAATAGAAAGATGTGTTTTCTAAACGTTTCAAAACTAACAACTGTTTGTTTGTTTTTACAATAAATACGTTTTTTTCTTTCAATATCGAAGTAAAATTCCTAATAACTAATTGATTATCAGTTATTTATTAGAAGTAAATTTTGGGGAGTTGACTTATAATCTATTACTGTTTTCTTCAGGAAATATGTGTGTTTACTGCGAAATTTCGCATTATTTTACTCAAAAATAAAAACTAATAGACAAAACAAAAGCCCCATCTTTACAAATAAAGATGGGGCTAAAATTACGGTAATGGGAGATTTTTTTTGGCTAATTAATTATAAATCTCACTTAATAATTACATTTTCCACCAATGAGGTGGTATTTTTTATTACTTATTTTTTTAACTTCTTCGATAGCAAATGCAACTTCCAATCCATCCAAAATTGCAGTTAAACCTTCTGCTTTTACATCGTTTGAAATGGTATAAGAACAATTTTCCAAAATATCTGATTGAGTAAATTTTAACTCTACATCATAAGTTCTTTCAATTGCCTGCTTGATTCTACTCATTTTTTCTTTGGTGAAAACCAATTTTCCACTCCACCATCCTAAGGCATTCAAATTGTTATCTTTTGAAACTGCTCGAACTTTCTTTCTTTTTTTATCAAAAATCAATTGATCATTCGCTTTTAAAATTTTAGTAAAACCACCATTCTTATGACTGACTTCCACACTCCCTGATCGAACGGTAACTTCAGCCAAATTTTCATTTCCAAAATTTCTAACATTAAATGAAGTTCCCAAAACTCGAATTCTCAAATCACCTGATTCAATGATAAAAGGTTTCTCTTGATTTTTTGTGATGTCAAAAAAGGCTTCCCCTTTCAATTTTACTCTTCTTTCTTCCATGGAAAATACTGTAGGATATTCTAATTCACTTGCTGAATTAATTGCGGCTTTAGAACCGTCCGGCAAAGTTAAATCTTTAGTCAGATCAGTAACGGCAACTTTTTCCCAATCCAACTCATTATTCAATTGATTAAATGTAAATAAACCACCTATAATTAAGATAGCTGCAGCTGCGGCAATGCGCAACCAAGATTTGCTGTTTTGGAGGGGAACGACTTTGGTGGAAGTCGTTTTTTCTTCCTTCATTCGAGTTTTTAATTTACTCAAACCAAGTTCCACATTGGGAGTGAAATCGTTTTGGTAATCAAAACTTTTTTCCCAAGTTGCTTCAATTTGTTGAGCCAATAGTTGATTTTCTTTACTTTTCAATAAAGTATTCAACAGTTGCTGCTCATCAGATGTCAGCACATTTGTTGATTTTTTATGAATTAACTCGATTAACTTTTCCTCTTTCATCTCTATTTATTAGTCCTATTTTTGACTTGGAATTATTAAAATTATTTTTTCAAAAATTCTTTAAGGTAAATTTATTAATGAACTTTGCCTAATTGAATGCTTACAGTTGAATTGACACTAATTTAAAACATGCCCCCTACGTTTTTTGATTTATTTTTCTAAATGTCGTTTCAATACTTCAAAAAAGTAAACCTGCTGACATTTTTATGAAGATTAGTCAATGATTCAAAAGAAATATTGATTGATCGTGAATTGTGGTTTTGGAAAATTTAATTGTGAACATGAACTTATTTAGGTTATTAGTTATTTCGCAGTAATTTAATAACCAATAACAATTTACAAATCCTGCCTCAAAGTTTTTCGAAGAAACTTAAGTGCTTTTGAAATTTGATTTTCCACCGTTTTGATAGAAATATCTAATTTATCAGCAATCTCTTGATAAGACATTTCTTCGAATCTACTCAAAGTAAAAACGAGTTTACATTTTTTAGGTAAAAGATCAATCGAGTCATTGATTAATTTTTGCAAATCATCGGCTTCTAAGTGTTCTTGTGTGGTGGATTCGTTATTGGAAAGAACGGGCATTTTTTCTTCATCATCAAATTTTACTTTTTGATCTCGAATGAAATTAAGTGATTTGTTGACAGCAGTCCGTTTTAAATAAGCTGGTACAGAAGTAGTGATATTTAGTTGTTCTCTTTTTTTCCAAAGACCCAAAAAGACTTCTTGCGCAATATCTTCTGCCAAATTACTGTCTTTCAAAATTCGATAAACTGCTCGACAGATAGAACTGTAATGCCTACGGAAAAGTACATCCATAGCTGATTCATCACCGTTTTGTAAACTAGTTATTAGTTCTTGATCTGTTTTGTTGGTCATTATATTTGGAAAAATTGGTAGTCAGATAGTAACGTGGTGGTCTGCTTCAGCTGACCGTAAAAAAAACCATAAATAGGAGAAAAATTTAAGGTCAGCTGAAGCAGACCACCACGTTACTATCTGCCCCTTTTATACCGAAACCGCAGCTTTAATATGAGGATGCGGATCGTAATTAGTTAGTTCAAAATCTTCGTATTTAAAATCAAAGATAGATTTAACTGCTGGATTTATTTTCATTTGTGGCAACGTTCTCGTCTCACGAGTCAGTTGCAATTGAGTTTGTTCCAAGTGATTTTGATACAAATGTACATCACCAAAAGTAATGACAAAATCACCCGCCTCCAATCCACAAACTTGCGCCATCATCATCGTCAACAAGGCATAAGAAGCAATATTAAATGGTACACCTAAAAAAGTATCTGCTGATCGTTGATATAATTGGCAGCTCAATTTTCCATTCGCCACATAAAATTGAAATAAACAATGGCAAGGACTCAATGCCATTTTTGGCAAATCTCCCACATTCCATGCATTGACAATAATTCGTCGCGAGTCAGGATTATTTTTGATCAAATCAATCGCTTGCGAAATTTGGTCAATCGTCTCGCCATCGCGCGTTTCCCAACTTCTCCATTGCTTGCCATAAACTGGGCCGAGGTCGCCATTTTCATCTGCCCACTCATCCCAAATTCGGACTTTATGTTCTTTCAAATATTTCACATTGGTATCACCTTCCAAAAACCAAAGTAACTCATGAATGATAGAGCGAAGGTGTAATTTTTTGGTTGTCAACATTGGAAAACCTTTTTGCAAATCAAATCGCATTTGGTAGCCAAAAACGCTTCGAGTTCCAGTTCCTGTTCGATCACTTTTATCAGTTCCTTTATCGACGATGTGTTGCAATAAATCAAGATATGCTTTCATAAATGTTGCGAGCTTAAATGAATTTAATTTTTGGATTAGATGCGATTCCACGATTACGAGTATAGTTGTATCTAATCTAAGTACTATATGATTTTTTGTAAAAGTACAAAGTTACAAAAGATATGAGGAATGAATATTTAGAAAATAAAAAACTCTAAATTTTTAGAAAAAAAATCACATATTATTAAATAT
>Ga0114957_1002146_pt1 | contig 19412 bp, 20 predicted proteins | sample BantaG_FD_87175 | JGI IMG/M metagenome (GOLD analysis project Ga0114957, IMG submission 87175) | Marine algal microbial communities from Bantry Bay, Ireland - BantryBay_4 metaG | ecosystem: Host-associated > Algae > Red algae > Unclassified | place: Bantry Bay, Ireland | collected 2014-11-21 | reverse complement strand
GCTAAAGCATCAATTAATTTGAGTTGAAAATCGTTTTCGGTCAACCGCAAGGTCTGGTGCTGTGAATGCACATCGATCAAGCGACTTCCCAATTCAGAAAGTACCTTTAAGTTCACCGGTGAATCATTGATAAACGCTCTCGATTTTCCACTTGGTAGAATCTCTCTTCGCACTATGGTCGATGTTTCGTAGTCCAAGTCGTTAGTTGCGAAGAATTTCTTTAGACCATATTTCGCCAATTGAAACTCTGCTTCGATAATGCATTTTGCATCTGTTTTTCGCAAAGCGGATGAATCGGCACGTTTTCCCAGAACCAATGAGAGAGCTCCTAGCAAAATAGATTTACCAGCGCCTGTTTCTCCTGTTATAACAGTAAAACCATTGGTAAACGATACATTTAGGTCGTGAATTAGCGCATAATTTTTAATGGAAAGGTTTGCGAGCACTTGAATGTATTTTAGTGCTGTAAATATAGGATATTAAAGCATTGTTGTGAAAATCAATACTTGATATCGTTCCACGTACTGGAATAAAAAGGAGCAATTTTGTTGAGGGTTTCCTTCAATTTGATAATGTCCATTTTTGGGCCATCAGAGAAGATACTTTGAATTTCATCGGCTTTTGCCTCAAAAAACGTTTGCACCAAAAAGGCATTGGGGCGGCGTTTGAGCATCGTTTCGAATAATTTCATGGTACCGGCGATTACCTGTTTGCCCGTACTATTATTATCGGCAAGTACATCCATACCTTTTCTGTGGTAGTTGTACATCGCTACTCGAAATTCCCGATAGGTATTCGACAATAAGTTGTCGACCAATTGAAAACGCCCTCTATTTTCAGAACTATCCCAACCGGGAACACTAGCTCCCTGTGCTTGGGTAACGATTTGTTGTGCTTTTCTAAAATATTCGGTACCGCCTTCTAATTCAAAAGAATCGGCATCTAAGCCGAGAACTACGTACACGTAATACGCTAGCATACTTATGAGATTCAACTCGAAAACGTTCTCATTGAAGGCCAATGGCTGAAATTCAGTGTAATCAAAGTTGAAATTGCTGTCTTTGTAGGCGAACACCGAAGTTTCATAAGAGGTATTGTAAACAGGTCTCGAAGACTGAATCTGCAAATTACCCTGAAATCTGTTCGATTGATATTTAGTAATAGTGATAAACATTTGAACGTTAATCAGTTCGTTATCCTTAAAAGTACGGTTAGTCCATTTATTATTGTTAACGAAATCGTTCAATGAAGTCTCTAAAGTCTTGAAAACAGGAAGATCACCTTGCGTAATTTGATCAGAATTTACCGTTAAGGTGCATCGCAGTTCCTGAGCCGAAACGCCGACTGCTAAGAGAAAAGTAAGGAGTATGAGAACTTTACGCATGTATTCTGGGAATAATTTCGTTCCAAATATCGGAGGCTACTTCTGCCTTGGTCTTTAGTTCAAACGTCTTAATCTCTAAATTCTTATCTATAAAACGTATTTTATTGGTCTTCGTACCAAAGCCTGCTCCCTCGTCGTTCAACGAGTTCAGCACTATAGCATCTAAATTTTTGCGCTTAAGTTTACCTTTTGCGTTTTCTACCTCATTTTCGGTCTCTAGGGCAAAGCCTACCAGAAATTGATTTTTCTTTTTTTCTCCGAGGGAAAACAAAATGTCCTTGTTCTTAGTAAAAGCAATAGATAATTCGCTATCCGATTTCTTGATTTTTTGATCCGCCACCGTTTTTGGGCGGTAATCGGAAACTGCTGCTGCGCATATCGCCACATCTATTGCATCGAAAACGCTGTGGCAGGCCTCGTACATTTCATCTGCCGAAACTACTCGTTGTAAATCAATATTAGCATTGACCACATTCAAATTCGAAGGGCCGGAAACCAAAATAACCTGAGCGCCTAAATTAGCTGCAGCTTCGGCCAACTCAAAACCCATTAAACCGGTGGAGTGATTACCCACAAAACGCACAGGGTCGATGGCTTCGTAAGTCGGGCCCGCTGTAATCAGTACTTTTTTACCACTAAGAGGAAGTCCTTTTGAAAGAAAATCTTGAACAAAAGCAAAGATATCTTCAGGTTCAGCCATGCGACCTTCCCCATGCAATCCGCTAGCTAGTTCACCAGAAGTAGCGGGAATCATGATATTCCCGAACGATTCTAATTTTTCAAATGATGCTTTCGTGCTTTGGTGTTTGTACATATCCAAATCCATAGCAGGGGCAAAAAATACGGGACATTTGGCCGAAAGATACGTAGCCAAAAGCAAGTTGTCACAGGTACCGTTGGCCATTTTAGAAAGGGTATTCGCAGTAGCAGGTGCAACAAGCATTAAATCTGCCCAAAGACCCATTTTAACATGGTTGTTCCAGTCTGTTGAATTGTTTTCGGTCTTTACAAATGAGGAGACTACGGGGTTTTTGGCTAAAGTGGCCAAAGTAAGAGGAGAAACAAAAGAGCCGGCACTTTCTGTCAAAATTACTTTGACATTTGCACCAGCTTTGATCAGTAAACGAACAAGGAAAGTAGTTTTGTAAGCAGCAATACCCCCGGTAATGCCTAAGAGTATGTTTTTACCGCTTAGCACTAATCGTCTTTCTCTGTATTCCTGTGGTAAATTTTATCCATCAACCATTCTTCAACGGCCATGGCGTGTGGTTTTGGAAGCTTCTCATAAAACTTGGAAACCTCAATTTGCTCTTTATTTTCAAAAACTTCTTCCAAGCTATCGCTATACGTTGCGAACTCTTCTAGTTTTTCGAGCAATTCTTTTTTGATTTCAGAATTGATTTGCACCGCCCTTTTAGCAGTAATCGAAATAGCTTCATAAATATTTTCGGTAGGGGCATCAAACTCGTTCTTATTGATGGTTACCGTAGAAACCGAAGCATTTGAATTCTTAAGATCGTTCATATTCATAATATCGAAATTATTTATTTTGCAGAAGCGGATTCAGCACCCATATCTTCTAACTCTTTATTTATTTTATCGAGCAACTTCTGTGCCTTTTCAACGAATTCCGTTTCAGGAAATTGCTTCATTAAGGTTGCGTGGTACTTTTTCGCATTTTTAAAACGTTCTTTTTGCAAAGACGAAAAGCTGTTCAACGCTAACTCGGAAGCAGATTCGAACTTGTAATATAACACTTCTTCGCGAAATACCGAACCTGGATAATCGCTAATAAAATTATCGAAAGCAGCGATTGCTGGCGTTAAAAACGTGTAATCGAATTTTCCCAGCTTATTATACTGTTTCGCAATCTCGTAGGCTTTCTTCTCTTTCTTTTGCGCCAGTTCCTGAGCCATAATATTGGCCTCGGCGAAATATTCTGACTCTGCATAGGCATTAATAAAGCCTTGTAACTTGGCCAATGCTTTGTCGGTATCTGTCTGATCCAAAGAATGCGCCGGACTTAACTCATAATAGCTCTTAGCACCTAAAAAAGAGGCTTCGGCAAGTTTGTCGCTACTTTGGTACGACTTTACGAAACGTTCAAATTGATAAGCCGCGGTTTGATAGTCTTTTTGCTTGTAATTACTATTTGCCAAAAAGAACATCACCCTTTCTCCTTGAGGTTTCCCTACATACTTTGGAGCTATCTGGTCAAAAAGGCGTAGCGCTCTTTTAAAATCACCACTATTGTAGTATTCTTGAGCCATATCATACTTCTCTTTAGTATCCTCACTTTTAAGCACTTTCTGATAAGGGCTACACGAGACGATTATGGCCACTACGGCAAAAAGAATAAATAAGCTTCGTATTCGTAAAAACATTTTGCAAAATTAGGGATTATCGCTGGATATAAAAAACATTATTTAAGCCCTTAAAATTATAATGTTCAATGGGTTTTACGCTCTTTTTGGCGAAGATTTAACGATTTATATGACTATGCTTCCAACTTGTCAAATTGTTTTACAAAATTGTGAAGTCTTTTTTTTAGGTCGATACTGGCTTCCATTAATGGCAAGCGCACTTTTGCATTGCTGAGTCCTAAAATTTCAAAAATAGATTTTATTCCAGCAGGATTTCCTTCTTTAAAAATCAAATCCATTCCCTCTTGCATTGCAAAATGAAGTTTTAAGGCTGCATCTTCTTCTCCCTCTAAACCTAAACGTATCATCTTAGAAAATTCACTAGGAAGGCCTTGACCTAACACCGAAATGACTCCCGACCCACCTTCCAATACCGTCGGAAGTGCCATTGCATCATCTCCAGACAATACAAGAAAATTAGCCGGTTTTTCAGCTAATAGCTGCTTCATTTGAACCATGTCACCACAGGCTTCTTTAATGGCAACTATTTTTTCACAATCACGCGCCAAACGCAATGTAGTTTTCGGCAGCATATTACTACCTGTACGTCCCGGTACATTATAAAGTATAATCGGTTTGGGCGAAGCTTCTGAAATTGCCTTAAAATGTTGATAAATACCTTCTTGGGTAGGTTTGTTGTAGTAAGGAGAGACAGAAAGAACCGCCACGAAATTACTCAAATCAAGTGTTTGCAACTCTTCGACTACAGCTGCGGTATTATTACCGCCAACTCCTAATACCAAAGGTAGTTTTCCTGAATTAGCTTCAATTACGGTGTCGGCAACCAATTGCTTCTCCGATTTTGTTAAGGTTACAGACTCGCCGGTAGTACCTAGGACCACTAGGTAATCGACACCCCCTTCAATAGTAAAACCAACAATCTTACGCAGGGCATCAACATCAACCGCATTACCCGTCGTAAACGGAGTTACTAGAGCAACTCCCGTACCAACTAACTCTTTCATTTTTTTATCTCATCTAATACACCTAAATACTTTTTGAGTTCTTTTTTGAACGTTTGAAAGTCATTTAAGGGAATGTTAACTATCAAATCATTGAAAAAACTATCCAACTCGGTAAAACCTACTCTAAAACGGGCATTAGCCTTTACACTCATAATTTTCATTAAGAGGTTATCCTCTTTGTAATAGTTTATTAGGAGATCGTATTCACGACCCAAAAACTCTAATGCATAACTGTTTTCTATCTGTCCGTTCCATCCCAAATCTTTATCAGAGAAGATTGGGGTCGCATAAGGCGAATTCTTATCATAGTAACTTCTGTACCCTATAATTTTTACCGCATTTGGGCGTAATTTATACTCGTCTTGTAACTCGTAAAAAGATTCAGCCCTTTCAAACTTGTCCAAATCGACAATGATACCGATCGATGTGATACCGTGGCTCCTGTTTGCAGGTTCCAATGGTGTCTTCATTTCCTGTTTCAGAAATTTAACGCCCGATTTGTACTTGAATTTATCTTTTATTCCCTTAAACATGTATTTTTACCTTTGTTGGCAGCAACTTCTAAAAGCATTACGTAAATAACTCAACTGCCTGCTACAAATGTAAATAATATACCTTCATAATTAGGGAGCAAGTTAAAAAGGATTATGGTTTTAAAAATAAAACATTTTGTTGTATTTATAACAATTATGGGGATAAATTCCTGTAATCAGGAGAAAAGCTCCTTACAAACTATGCGCGCCGACAACATTGCGATTGACTCTTCTATCGTTGCGATTGACTCCATTTTGGAATTCACCGAACCCTATCGCGAGCGTATTAATACCGTTTTAGACAGCGCCTTGGCCTACTCTCCTATCAAAATCAGTAAAACCGATGGAAAGTACAACACCACAGCGGGCAATTTAATGGCAGATATTATCAGGGAACAAGCGCAACCAATTTTTAAGGCCAGGACAGGTAAAAATATTGATTTTGTATTAGTGAACCAAGGCGGCATTCGTTCTATTATTTCAAAAGGAAAAGTAAGTGCTCGAACCGCTTATGAAGTAATGCCTTTTGAAAATAATATTGTGGTGGTTGAACTTTCGGGCAAATCGGTATTGGCGATGGTCGACTATCTTATTTCATCAAAAAGAGCGCACCCTATTTCAGGAATTCAAATAATCCTTAACAAAGATGAAAGTGTAAAGGAGATTAACATTAACGGCAATCCCCTAGAAGAGAATAAAAATTACTTTGTCGCCACTAGTAATTATTTGGTCTCTGGCGGGGATAACATGGTATTTTTTAAAGGTGGATTAGGAATTACCGATACCGATTACCTTATTCGAAATGCAATGATCGACTATTTTAAAAAGATTGATACGCTGCGAGTTCAAGTTGATGATAGGTATTATATGTTGGAATAAGTAAAAAGTCAGGAGCACGAAGTTGGAAGTTTTGAATAATCACAAATCGCCGAAATACTATGAAAAGACGAAAATTCATAACCAATACATCTGCAGCTGGGGCACTATTAAGCCTTGGGGGGCTCAACTCTTGTGTGAGTTCTCCAAAAAAGCATATCACCATTCTCCATACCAATGATGTGCATAGTCATATTGATGCTTTTCCGAGTGACCATTCCAGCTTTGCGAATCTGGGCGGACTCGCACGGCGAGCTGCTCTGGTAGACTCGATTAGAAAAGAAAATCCGAATACCTTGTTGTTCGATGCGGGCGATATTTTTCAAGGCACTCCGTACTTTAATTTTTACGGTGGCGAACTGGAATTCAAATTAATGTCGATGCTTAAATACGATGCGGCGACTATCGGTAATCATGATTTTGACAATGGCATTGATGGCTTGTACGCCCAATTACCAAATGCAAAATTTCAATTGCTTAGCGCTAATTATGATTTCGGTACTACCGTCATGAATGGACATGTAAAACCATATAACACCTATACCGTCGACGGCATCAAAGTCGGTGTGTATGGCCTGGGAATCGAATTGAACGGATTGGTAACCCAACGCTTGTTCAAAGAAACCAAGTATCTCGACCCCTTTGAAATAGCATTGGACACCGAGCGCACTTTAAAGACCGAAGAAAATTGTGATGTCATAGTCTGTCTTTCCCATTTGGGCTTCGAGTACAGGAGCGAACAAAAACCAGATGATCTAAAGCTGGCCGCCAAAACCAATTACACCAATTTGATAATCGGTGGGCATACCCATACTTTTTTAGAGAAACCGACTTTGATAAAAAATGCTTCTGAAGACACCGTTTTGGTCAACCAAGTAGGCTGCTTTGGTCTCAATTTAGGGCGAATCGATTTTTATTTTGATGCAGCTAAAAATATCAGTGGCAGTGGAGTATCCATTCAAGTTTAGCACTTATGACACTAGTAACTCGAACGACTTCAGACAATACCGATTTCAAATCCTTAGTAATACTTCTTGATGCTGAGTTGGCCTCTCGCGATGGAGAAGATCACACATTCTATGATCAGTTCAATAGTACTCAAAATCTAAAGCACTCTTTGGTCTTATATATAGCTGACATCCCAGTTGGTTGCGGCGCAATAAAACGATTTGACAGCACCTCAACGGAAGTTAAGCGGATGTATGTGCTACCCGATTATAGGGGAAAAGCCTTGGCAACCAAAATTTTATTGGAGTTAGAAAACTGGACTAAAGAATTGGGCTATACCGATTGCATTTTAGAAACAGGCAAACGCCAACCAGAAGCAATAGCGCTTTACACAAAGAATGGATATAAAATCATTCCGAACTACGGGCAGTATAGTGGTGTCGAGAACAGCGTATGCTTTAAAAAAATCGTATCTTCCTAAGAAAAACTAGTTATGAATATTTTACAACGTTTTCTTTTCATTTGCTTTCTATTCTTAGCGATAAATTCGTTCTCACAAGCCCAAGAATACTATCAACTTAAAATCTATTCTTTTGATACAGATGCACAGCAGCAAATGACCGATGATTATCTTAAAGAAGCTTTTTTACCAGCCTTAAAAAGGCATAAAATAAACGATGTAGGTGTTTTCAAACCACGACCAATAGACTCTGTTACCCCAAAAAAGACGTATGTATTGATTCCCTTTATTTCGTTAGAGCAATTTAGTCTTTTGGAAGATCAACTACTATCCGACCAATTGCATCTAGAATCTGGAGCTGCTTATCTTAACGCTTCACATGATAACACGCCATACCAAAGAATTGAATCTGTTCTTATGAATGCATTTATAGAGATGCCAGAAATGAAAGCATCTACATTAGATGGCCCTAGAGAAGAAAGAGTGTATGAACTTCGAAGCTACGAATCAGCCACCGAAGAACTGTATAGGAAAAAGGTTGATATGTTCAATGCCGGCGGAGAAGTAGCACTTTTCGAAAGTTTAAATTTTAATGCCGTTTTTTATGCAGAAGTCATATCAGGTGGTCAAATGCCTAATCTAATGTATATGACCACACATGCCAATCAAGAAGAACGCGATGCAAACTGGAAGGCTTTTGTAGATTCCCCCGAATGGAAAAAACTCGAAGTAATGCCCAAATATCAAAATACCGTATCTAAAAATGATACGATGCTGCTATATCCTACTGAATATTCAGATTATTAGTAAAATACTCTTTACTTATTTCTATACCTAAGAACAAACTCCACCATTTCCTGAAGCTCTTCTTGCAGTGTGCAGGTTGGGAACGATTTTCCCGCCTGGCGATACCAATACCCAGCATTAAACTCATCCCCTTCCTTGCGGTGCAGATACCCGTGAAGCCAACTTCCCATGGTATTATGCATATCCTGGGCGATATCGTGAGAAGCTTCCCAATTGCCTTTTGCATCGTACCAGAGCGATTGTAACGCCTCTGGCCAATTTTCATTTGGCTGTTTGAGTTCTAAGGTTACTGTAAACTCTTTAAAGTTATCTGGTAGTTTCATTCATTTATTTTTTACCGCAACCAAATATCGGGATTCAGATAAAACATTCGCTTCCACCCTTGAACCGATCCGGTATCGTATAATTTCGGATATGGGAATGGAGTCGTAATGGCATAATGCAAGTGTGGCGGTTTCCCTTTTGCGTTTCCGGTATCGCCAACAGTGCCGATAACAGTTCCTCTTTTCAGCGGTTTAAAAGTGAACGTTTGTATCTCATCTAAATGGGCATAATAATGAAATCGCCATTTGGGCCCTAGCACCATTACGGACTTCCCTCCTTTTCCACCCTCATAAGTATAGACGACAATTCCGTTAGTAGAAGCGATGACATCAGTGCCTTTGTCCGCAAAAATATCGATGCCTTTGTGAGTTATCGACGTGCCCCATGGGTAGGCCCAAAACGATTTCTCATCCCAACTCTTGGTAGTGGCATTCTTAACAGGAATTACCATACCCTGCGGAATTAAAAACCCAATACCTATAATCACCAAAGGAATCCAAAACCACTTTCTCAGTCTTCGGTTGCGTACCAAAAAAGCAATACTAGTAAGTAAGGCAAACCAAAATCGTTTGGTGGTGTTGGTAATCATGGTAATTGATTCAATTAAAAGAATTATTACAAATTAGTATCTGAGAAAAGTAGACCTGTATGGTATAAAATTTATGGTGATATTGTCATAAATATTTTCTAATACTATTCGTGACATTAGTGTCCGCACTTGAAACGAATGTCACGAATTACCACGAATCGTTAGCGCAGGGTAATTCGCTACGAATAATTATAACATCGCCAAAAACTCGTTCTCCGAAACAATGGGCACGTCAAGATTTTCTGCCTTGGTTCGCTTGCTTGGCCCCATTTTATCTCCCGCCACTAAATAAGTCGTCTTTGAAGAAATACTAGATCCTACTTTGCCCCCATTGTTCTCAATGAGTTTTTTTAGTTCAGTTCTACTTACAGTTTCGAAGACGCCTGAGACTACTACGATCATCCCTTTCAAGGTATCGGTTTGATTTTCTAGTTGTTCCTCGGATAGGGAGAATTGGAGTCCATGACTTTTTAGTCGCTCAATGGTTTTGCTATTGGTCTCATTCTGAAAAAATTCTACTACCGATTGTGCGATACGTTCTCCTATTTCATCGACTGCTGTCAATTCTTCTTCAGTAGCGACCATTAAAGCATCGATATTTTTATACGCCTTTGCCAATTTCTTTGCCACAGTTTCCCCCACAAAGCGAATGCCCAAAGCGAACAATACCCGTTCAAAAGGAATTTTTACAGATTCCGCTACCCCTTGCACTAGATTTTCAGCAGATTTTTCAGCCATCCGATCTAAGGGCATTACTTGTTCTTTTGTCAAACTGTATAAATCGGCATAATTGGTAATTAAGCCCTCATTAAATAGAAGGGTCACTGTTTCGCTACCCATACCTTCGATGTCCATCGCCTTTCTAGAAATATAGTGCTGAATGCGACCGGTAATTTGTGTGGGGCAACCATAGAAGTTCATGCAATAATGTTTTGCATCGCCTTCGGTACGTACCAAAGGCGTATGGCATTCGGGGCAATGCGCTATGTACTCGGTCGGGGCGGAATCTGAAGGCCGTTTACTAAAATCAACACCGATTATTTTAGGGATAATTTCTCCCCCTTTTTCTACAAAGACGGTATCTCTTTCCCGTATATCGAATTTGGCGATCTGGTCGGCGTTATGTAACGAAGCCCTTTTCACTGTCGTACCGGCCAATAGTACAGCCTCTAAATTTGCAACGGGAGTAATCGCACCGGTGCGCCCTACTTGGTAGGTAATTTCATTTAAAACAGTAGCTACTTGTTCTGCCTTAAATTTATAGGCCATTGCCCATCTTGGGGATTTTGAAGTAAAACCAAGTTCATCTTGTTGTTGCAAGCTGTTTACTTTAATGACTACCCCGTCAGTTTCATATGGTAAATCATGTCGGTGAATATCCCAATGTTCCACAAAATCCATCACCTCTTTTGTGGTTTTGCAGAGTTTGGCTACCGTGGGTACTTTAAAACCCCAATCTCTAGCTTTTTTAAGCATCTGCCATTGCGAAACGATACCGGAATTTCGCCCAACGATACCGTACAACAAACAATCTAAGGGGCGCTGTGCCACCGCCGCACTATCCTGTAATTTCAAACTGCCTGATGCCGTATTTCTTGGATTCATATAGGGTTCCTCCCCATTTTCGATTCGCTCGGCGTTCATTTTGGCAAAACCTTCGAACGGCAAAACAATTTCCCCTCTAATATCGAATCTTGGAGGGTAATCGCCCTTTAATTGCATGGGTACCGAATTGATTGTTTTTACATTGGTAGTTACTTCATCTCCTTGTGTGCCATCACCTCTAGTTACCGCACGAATTAATTTCCCTTCGTCGTAAGTTAGACTAATTGAAGCCCCATCATATTTCAACTCACATGTAAAAGCTACCTCAGCATCACCTAAAACCCGCCGAATTCGTTTTTCCCAATCTTCAAGATCGTCCTTTGAATACGAATTATCCAAAGAATACATACGGTAATTGTGTACGATGGTATTGAAATTTTTAGTTACCTCGCCCCCTACGCGCAATGTTGGGGAAGTCGCATCATAAAATTCAGGATGCTCGGCTTCAAGCTTCTGGAGTTCTTTTAACTTCATATCAAAGTCAAAATCCGAAATTGTCGGGTTATCCAAAACGTAATAATTGTGATTATGAACTCGCAATTCTGAGCGTAGTAATTCTATTTGTTGTTTTATTTCCATTAAAAATTCACTTTGTTTTCCTTCCCTCGAAGGAGGAAATCTTCTAATTTATTATTGCGCTTTAATTTTGGTATTCCGCACAAACACTCCCAGCCAGCGTCAACCCTCTCAAGAGGGAAAAACTATACTTGTTCTTTATTAATCCATTTGGGGGTTGGTGCTGGTTTGTAATTTGCCATTTTTAAAAGCAATCCAGAAACCGTATTGTCTACCAAAAGCATCTCATAACTTTCTTGTTTCAGAAAACCCTGAGAAACCATTCGTTCCAACATTTGAAGCAAACTGTCGTAAAATCCGTTGGTATTCAACAAACCGATAGGATATTGGTGCAATCCCAGTTGCGCCCAAGTTATCATTTCGAAAAGCTCTTCGAGAGTGCCAAACCCTCCAGGTAAGGTAATAATACCGTCGGTAAGTTCGTGCATCTTTAGCTTTCGCTCATGCATGTTTTGGGTGATAATCAATTCGGTCAAGCCGGAATGAGACACTTCTCTTACTTTTAAAAATTCTGGAATTACGCCGACAACCTTCCCCCCGTTGTTTAAAGCTGCTTGTGCAACCACCCCCATAATTCCGATTTTTGCACCTCCATAAACCAAATCTATTTGACGTTTGGCAAGCGTTTGTCCCAACTCCTCGGCAGCTGTTCTTACTTGGGGGTCATTTCCTTCGCTACTGCCACAAAAAACTACTATACTTTTCATAGAATATTACCTATTTATCATTCCCTCGAAGGAGGGAATCCATTTCTCTTTTTCTTCATTCCTGCGAAGGCTGGAACCTTTCTCTTATTAGCTAAATACTCCTCAAAAAACTTTAACTGTCACAACTTTATCAAAAAATAGCAAGAACTATTCTTTACTCTTGTCTCTTATATCCCAAAGCGCCCCGATGCCTAAAGGGTCTTAAGTCCTTTTTATTCCCCTAAGCATGCGATCATTACCGAATATATCTTTTCGGAGTTCAATTTCAGAAAAATTATGCTCTTGCAAAAGCTGTATACTTTTTTTTCCCAAATACTGATTTATCTCTAAGAAAAGAGCCCCATCAAGCTTCAAATTTTCGATGGCAAAATCAACTATCGATTTATAAAATTGCAATGGATTTTCATCTGAAACAAACAATGCTAGTTCAGGCTCATATTTAAGCACATTTTGATGCATCTCAGCCTTTTCCGTTTCACGCACATAAGGCGGGTTAGATACGATAATATCGAAATTGCTTTCTAGCTTCTTCAACTTTAATATATTCTTGTGAATAAATGTTACTTCCGCACCGTTCGTCAAAGCATTATTTTTCGCGATGCCCAATGCTTTTTCAGATACATCCAAGGCATAAACCTGCACATTAGGTAGCATTTTAGCTAGTGAAATAGCAATACAACCACTACCGGTACCAATATCCAAAATTTTTAGGGCTCGACTGCACTCGACCGGACAATTATCAATAATCCATTGCACCAATTCTTCGGTTTCGGGGCGGGGAATCAACACATCTTCATTTACGATAAAAGCAAGTCCCATAAACTCTGTCTTTCCCAATATATGCTGTATCGGGCGGTGCAAACGCAATTCTGACAAAGCGTTAAACAAAGGTTGCTCGTCTTCTTTGGAAACCACGTACTGAGGTTGCCTTGCCAAAATAAATCGTTCTAAACCGAGAAGTTCTTCTATCAAAAAATAGAAGAAACTAGTCACTTCTTCCGCAGGGTAAAGGGAATCAAGCTCTTTGTGGAAAATCGATTTTATTTCTTTTAGCAACATAATAGCATCCTCAAAAAAAGAGTTTTCAAAATCTTATTTTTGTGTCGTGAATATACTCTGAAGTGATTTAAACTTTCACCATTCGCTAAAAAATTGTTTTTTTTTGTCCATTTTTTGTCTTTTTTTCTTCTCATAACAATGCTATGAAAATCAAAAAAGCCTTCAAATGAACAAAAAATGTCTAATTTTCGCAAGAACGTAGAAAGTCTAACTCACTTCTTTAATTTCATCTCTTTATTTTATGCAAAAGTTCATTTTACTGGTCACATTATTGTTTTTATTTTTTGGTTGTAAACTAACCGAAAGGCCAGAATTCGTAAGGGTAGACAAAGTCGATGTCGTCAGTGCTGATTTTAAGACTGTTGAACTCAAGGCCGAAGCCGTTTTCATGAACCACAACCATCTCGGTGGTAGCTTGCGAACAAATGATATAAATGTCTTTATAGACGACCATCCTATCGCCAAGGTATCTTACGAAGAATTTAAGGTGCCAGCACGCGATGAGTTCGTTGTGCCACTAACTGTAAATTTTGATACCTCAAAAATAATTGAAGGTAAGAGCAATGATTTATTGGGAGCTCTTTTACAGCAATTTTTAAATAAAAAAGTTAAGGTTAGGTTTGAAGGAGAATTGGTGTATAAGGTTGCTGGTTATAGCAGCACTTACCCAATCAATCATATCGAAGAGATTGTAATAAAATAAACCTGTATAATCGACGGTATCATAGTAATTAAAACCTAAATAAAATAAAGTTCAAAGCAGTATGCAGTGGCAGTTAGCAGTATCTAATAGCGATTTTTTCATTTGAATACTGAAGCTTAAGCCATGTGCTTTAATAAGGTTTTAGAACCAAATACGAAGGTTAGAGTAATTATAGTTAAGACCAATTAATTGAGCGACGATAAATCTTATATGGCAAGAGCCATACAACTGGCTAAAAATGGATTGGGTAACACCTACCCTAACCCCATGGTCGGCTGCGTTATCGTGCACAACGAAAAAATCATCGGTGAAGGGTACACGAGCGCTTATGGCGGTGCCCACGCTGAAGTAAATACTATCGCCTCGGTAGTGAACAAATCGTTATTGAAATCCGCAGTGCTGTACGTTACTTTAGAGCCATGCTCACATCATGGTAAAACACCGCCTTGCGCCGACTTAATCATTAAATACCAAATACCTAAAATAGTTGTGGGGCTATTTGACCCTAACCCATTAGTTGCAGGAACTGGTGTTGAAAAATTAAAGCAAGTAGGTGTTGAGGTGTTATTAAATGTTATGGAAGCTGAATGTCGAGAACACCATAAACGTTTTCTTGTCTTTCAAGAGAAAAAGCGACCCTATATCATTTTAAAGTGGGCTGAAACCCAAGACCAATTTATAGCACCGAGCGATGAAAATCGCAAAAGCAAGCCTGAGCCGTTTTGGATTACCAATGCCAATTCGCGACAATTGGTACACCAATGGCGGTCAGAAGAACATGCTATTTTGGTCGGCACCACGACTGCCATAGCGGATAATCCCAAACTTGATGTGCGGGAGTGGAAAGGTAAAAACCCCATTCGTGTAGTATTGGACAGGGAACTTAAAATTCCCAAAGACTTCAATGTTTTTGATGGTAGCACCCCGACAGTTGTATTTACAGCAATTAGAGATACTTCGCTCTATATAGAATCAGTGGATTATGAAATTATTGATTATTCTAAAAATATAGTTCCACAAATTTTAGCAGTGCTCACACGCCTAAATATTACAAGTTTACTTGTGGAGGGTGGTAAACAGACTGTTCAAAGCTTTATCGACTTAAATCTCTGGGATGAAGCACGAGTTTTTAAAGGGAAAACTTATTTTAAAAAAGGAATTAAAGCCCCAGTTTTAAGGGGACAAGTGGAAAAACAGCTTAAAATAGGAAACGACACACTAACTTTTTATCGCAATGCTTAAAAACATCATTTTCGATTTCGGAGACATTTTTATTAATCTTGATAAACAGGCCATGGTGCTTGAACTGGAAAAACATGACTTAGCAATTCAGCAACCAGAGGCTATTGCCGTACTTAATAACCGCTTTGAAGTTGGAGCCATCTCTCCTTGGGATTTTATTTCTGAAATGAACACATTTTTCCCCAGTCTTGAACATCAAGAAATCTCAAGAATATGGAATGCCATCTTACTAGACTTCCCGGAGCATCGTTTGGAATTTTTAGAAACTTTGGCCGCTAGTAAAAAATACCGCCTATTTCTTTTAAGCAATACCAATGCGATACATATTCCTAAAGTGATTGAAATAATGGGTATCACTAGATATGAACGATTTAAGAAGTGTTTTGAGCAGTTTTATCTTTCTCATGAAATACAATTGCGCAAACCAAATGCCGTGTGCTTTCAATTTGTGCTTGAACAAAATAAACTAGCTGCTGAAAAAACAATGTTTATTGACGACCACAAACCTAATACGGATACAGCTGCAAAATTAGGAATTCAAGTTTGGAATCTACAAGTAGGTCAAGAAGACGTAACGGAGCTAAATTCAAGACTATAGCATGTTAGACCTTTTACTAAGTGTTCTTTTTTCCAGTTTCATCTTCGTCATCTTTAAGCTTTTCGATTCCTATAAAATTCAGACTTTATTTGCTATTATCGTCAACTATGTGGTGGCTTGCTGTGTGGGGCTCCTACTCTACCAAGGGGCTGTAGACCTCTTGTCAATTCATTTTAAACCTTGGTTTTGGGGTGCGTTTGCATTAGGAGGTTTGTTTATTATCGTATTCAACCTAATGGCTGCCACGGCGCAGAAAGTAGGTATTTCGGTAGCATCTGTCGCTACAAAAATGTCTTTAGTAATTCCAGTTTTAGTGGGGATTTTTTTCTACAAAGAAGAACTGGGCACACTAAAAATAATAGGGATTCTTTTGGCTTTGGCCGCTGTTTATTTTGCATCGCTAAAAGCGACGGTCGGAGAATTGAAAAAATCTTCTCTACTACTACCTGCTTTGGTTTTTTTAGGTTCGGGTTCAATCGATGTGAGTCTTAATTATTTTCGCGATGCCCATATTGCAAAGGAAGATTTTGCCGTATTTTCGGCGACCATATTCGCTTCTGCAGCGCTAATTGGCCTACTAGTTATTTTAATAAAATCAGTACAACAACCGCTTCGCATAAATTATAAAAATACCATCGGTGGTATTTGTCTAGGAGTACCAAATTTTTTCTCTATATACTTTCTGTTGCGCGCTTTGGGCAGTGAAACTTTGAATAGTGCTACGGTTTTTACCTTAAATAATGTATCCATCGTTTTACTTTCCACACTTTTGGGGATTTTATTGTTCAAAGAAAAGTTAATGCTAAAAAATTGGTTTGGAATTGGTTTGGCTATCATCAGTATTATTTTAATCGCGTTTTATTAATGGAAGTTCCTTCGGACACATATAGAACCTTAGTTACACCGTGCGAGGAAATCATTTTTAAGGCCAAGAAGAGTAAATTCTATGCGATTGCATTCCCTATAAAATCGGAAACAGAGGTAAAACCTTTAATCAAAGATTTAAAGAAAAAACACCACACCGCGAATCATGTGTGTTATGCTTGGCAGTTGGGAGCTGAAAACCCAAGATATAGAGCCAATGATGATGGAGAGCCCAATAACTCGGCAGGTATGCCGATTTACGGTCAAATTCTTGCCTATGATGTAACAAACGTTCTAGTGGCAGTCACGAGAATTTTCGGAGGCACCAAACTAGGGGTTGGAGGTTTGATAAGTGCGTATCGAGAAGCATCACAACTAGCCCTAGCTTCATCGAAAATTATCGTAAAAACAATTACCGATACCTTTGAACTTTCATTTACGTATTCCGATATGGATATCGTAATGAGGCTTATTAAACAAAATAATGTTGAGATAATTTCGCAACACTTAGAAATCGATTGCAAACTCATCATCGCGATTCGGAAAAGTGATTCTTCGGCTTTTCAAAATAAAATCGAAGCTATTCACACCGTGTCTTTAAAAAAAGAACAGTGAAAAGTACTATCTAGTTATATACACCCAACCGGTTCTGGTTTTTGTGCCGTCTCCTAAATCAAGAACATAAAAATAGGTTCCTACAGGCAATGTGCCTTCTTGATCATAAGTAGTTCTGCCGTACGAGATCCCATCCCAAGTATTATTGTATTGGTTTTGTTCAAAAACTTTGATACCCCATCGGTTAAAGATCTCTATCATATTGTTTGGGTAATTCTCAATACATTCAATGTAAAAGACTTCGTTGGTGCCGTCCCCATTAGGAGAAAATGAGTTGTACACAAAAATTTCGCAAATAGGCTCGTCAATTATTAGATCAACACTGTCTTCATCATTAGACGAATCGGTGTCTACCTGATCTACATCGATAAGACTAGCAACGTTCAGATAATCGGTACCATCAACTACAAGAGCCCTAATGGTTAGAGCTGCTACCCCACCAGCACCTAAAGTTGCAATATTCCATAATCCCGTACTACTATCATAAGCTCCAAGTGTGGTTTCATGTTCAATATATTCAAAACCGTTTGGTAGCATTTCTGCTATTACAATAGTGCTTGCCCTTATCGAGCCATTATTTATAGCGGTTATCGTAAAATTAACTTCATCGCCCACCATAGCGCTTGTAGCATCGACTATCTTAGTAAGCCCTATATCAAGGCTATTTGCTAGTTCTGTTAAAGTACAGTCAGCACAATTAGGATCTACTGTACAAGTAGTACATGGCGTAGGATCTGTAGAAGTATCGGTCACCGTTCTTCCTTGAGGATCTTCTCCTCTCACCGTTGCCAAGTTGTTTACCTGCCCATTGTCGATATCTATCTGAGTAATGGCATAGGAAGCACTGTATAACCATACCTCCGTAACATCCAAAATGTTATCGCCACTAGTATCACCCGAATCTGGCCCTGATATAATTCCACCTAATAACGGGTCTGAAACTAATACATTTGTCAACGAAAGGTTACCCGTATTTGTTATTGTAAAAGTATAATCCACCATATCACCGACATTGGTAATTTCATCTACATTAGAATCGGTATAAACCCCATCTTTCGTGATATTGATTCCTCTAATACCCACTTCTACACTTGCTTCATCGTTTGAAGGGTCAGTATCCGTTTGATCTACATCTACTAACCTTGCAATATTTAGATAATTGGTTCCTTCGACTACGATGACATTAATTTGTAACTCCGCAATTTGACCGCTATTTAAAATTGCAATATTCCATTGACCGTTGGTTTCTGAATACGTACCAAGAGTGGTCGTATGCGAAACGTATTGAAAGCCATTTGGCAGTGTTTCAGAGATTGTAATATTGCTTGCCGTGATAGTGCCATTATTCGTTGCCGATATGGTGAAAACAATTTCTTCACCGATCTCCGCAGTGTTCAAGTCTACAGTTTTCGTAAGGCCTATATCCAAGGTATTTGGTAATTCTGTCAGGGTACAATCGCTACAGGTCGGATCCGGTGTACAGCTAGCACATGGTGTTGGGTCAGTAGAAGTAGCAGTGACCGTAGTTCCGTCAGGATCTTGACCAGTTACGGTAGCCAAGTTATTTACCTGACCGTTTTCAATGTCTGTTTGGGTTATATTATAAGAAGCGGTATATGTCCATGTTTCGGTAACATCTAATTTGCCATCGCCATCGGTATCACCAGAAGCTGGACCTGTAATCGTACCACCTAATAATGGATCGGATACAACTACATTTGAAATAGATAAATTACCTGCGTTAGTTACTACAAAAGTATAGTTTACTGCATCGCCTGGATTGGTTGTTCCATTGGAATCGGAATCAACATACAATCCGTCTTTGGTAATTGTAATACCGCTAACCGTTGGCAGCTCCGTCAATGTACAATCCGTACACGTTGGGTCTGGTGTACAAATTCCACAAGGTGTTGGGTCTGTTGATGTATCGCTGACCGTATCGCCATCTGGGTCTTGGCCCGTAACCGTTGCCAAGTTATTTACCTGTCCGTTATCGATATCCGTTTGGGTTATACTATAGCTAGCGGTATATGTCCATGTTTCGGTAACGTCCAATTCTCCGTCTCCATCAGTATCACCAGAAGCTGGACCTGTAATCGTACCACCTAATAATGGATCGGATACAACTACATTT
>Ga0114957_1002144_pt1 | contig 19419 bp, 19 predicted proteins | sample BantaG_FD_87175 | JGI IMG/M metagenome (GOLD analysis project Ga0114957, IMG submission 87175) | Marine algal microbial communities from Bantry Bay, Ireland - BantryBay_4 metaG | ecosystem: Host-associated > Algae > Red algae > Unclassified | place: Bantry Bay, Ireland | collected 2014-11-21 | reverse complement strand
GTCCTAGGAAGTCTCCTGTCGTAAAGTCAATTAGTGTTAAATAGTAACTCGTTTGGTCGAGGTTAATACTTGCTATAAAGTGGTTTTGACTTTGATTTTTTTTATCAAGGTCATAAGGAAGGCAAGGAGTGACGACTTGAGTAACAGCTCGTTTGACGATCCCAACACTTTGCTTGGGATCTTCAACTTGTTCGCAAATAGCCACTCTGAATCCAGCATCGGTGAGCTTATCAACATAAGTACTAGCAGCGTGATGAGGAATGCCGGCCATCGGGACTCGAACATCTCCTATTTTTCCACGAAACGTCTTAGCAATGTTTAAAGTCTTTGCTGTTTTTTCAGCATCTTCAAAGAAGACTTCATAAAAGTCACCCATTCTAAAAAATAAGATTTCTTCTTTATGATTCTTTTTTATCTGACAGTACTGCTCCATCATTGGTGTAAGTTTTTTGTGCTTATTTTTGAGCTCTTCAATTAAGAGTAATTTGTTTGACATAGTTGATTCAGCTTATCAAATATGTGCTAGATTTCCACTTTTTAATCTGAGGGTAACTTGTGTACTATATATAGAGAGATTATATGTTTAAACAAGTCATTCCATTCGCGATTCTTTGCTGGTTCTTTGTTCATGCATTTTTTATGTGGATAAACCCAAAGGAAGTAGTTGTGGACTCAATATTTCCTGTTGTGAAGAAAGTTGAAAAAATTGACAGGTTTACGCGAGTTTCACTGTTTTTCACAAAAGAACTAAAACCGTACATAAACTTTAATGCAGATGCGATGGAAGTTTTTAACCAAGAAAGAGGTATTCTCGAAAATACGAAGGCGACTGTACATTACAATGACACAGACTTTCACATCAGTTCGCGTAAGGGTAGTTTCGAGTTAGGAAGTGTCAAGAATTTAGAGTTAGAAGAAGACGTTAAGATTTTTTCTATTAACTATGAACTTACCTGTGACAAAGGCCAATACGATATTCAAGAAAAAAAGTTTTTAGGATCGGGAAATGTGCAAACAGTTGGAGTTAATGCTGTCACAGGAGATAAGATTACTGTGCAAGGTGATAGTATTATTGCTTACCCTTTAAAGAAAAAATCCGTCATTAAAAATGTAACTTCAGGAGTGATTCAAAGAAAGAGAGTTTACGAAGGAAAGGTTGTATTTTCTGCAAAAAAGCTAGATCTAGACTTTAATAACTCAAGAGTCGACTTAGAAGACGAGGTTAAGTTTAAAAGAAATAATATTTCTAGTCATGCAAGGAAAGCATCAATCTTTCTCGAAAATTTTAATAAGAAGCTTAACTATTATGAAATGAATGGTGATGTCGTGATTAACCAAAGAGTGAAAAATAATAAAACCGGAGGCTTTATTAATCGAAAAGCCTATGCGGAAAACTTAAGAGGTTCAGTCAGAGAGAAAAAAATAGTATTGACTGGCTCTCCGAGAGTTAAGTCAGAAAATGACTTAATAAGAGGGTCTAAAATAACTTTAAGAGAAAATGCCAGTATAATAGAAGTTCAAAACTCAACAGCACAAATTGACTTAAAAGATAAGTAAAAGAAGTTTTTATGGATGAAATAATTTTAAAAGGAAGTGATTTAAAGAAAGGCTATAATGGCCGCCAAGTAGTAAAAGGAGTTTCCCTTGAGATGAAGCAAGGTGAAATTGTTGGCTTACTTGGATCTAATGGAGCGGGGAAAACAACAACTTTCTACATGATTGTTGGACTCGTTAAAGCTGATGCAGGAACAATTCTTCTCGATGGAGAGGACTTAACCTCAATGCCCTTACATGTAAGAGCCCAAAAAGGTATTGGCTATCTGCCACAAGAGGCATCTATCTTTAGAGAGCTGAGTGTGGAGCAAAATATTTTAGCAGTACTAGAGCTCAGAAAAATTTCGAATCAAGAAAGACGTTCTACTTTAAATTCATTAATTCAAGATTTTAGTTTAGAGAAAGTTCGAACTTCAAAAGGAAGAGAGTTATCCGGCGGGGAGAGAAGAAGAGTTGAGATTGCGAGGACTCTCGCACTAGAACCTAAGTTCGTCCTTCTTGATGAACCTTTTGCAGGAGTTGACCCAATTGCAGTAGGGGATATTCAAAATATTGTTAAAGACTTAGTGAGTAAAAATATCGGGGTTCTGATTACAGATCACAATGTGAGAGAAACCTTAGAGATTGTTGATAGGGCCTATATCATGAGTGATGGCACTTTACTTGTCTCTGGTACGCCTGATGAGATTACTAAAAATGAAATTGCCAGAAAGCATTATCTTGGGGAAGATTTTAAAATCTAAACAAGTTCAATATTTACTAAATGCTGGGCGTGGGTAAGAGCTGTTTCTTGACGGCATTACTCGGTCTTCGCTATATTTTAAAATTCTAACTAAATCAACCGATAGGCTTTATATGTCCATAAAGATGAAACAGTCATTAAAACAAAGTCAGTCTCTTACGATGACACCACAGTTGCAACAAGCAATTAAATTGCTGACGCTAACCCACCTTGAAATGACTGATGTCATATCGCAAGAGATGGTTGAAAACCCAATGCTTGAAGAAATGGGCTCAGAGCAAAGTCAAGCAGAGCTCGATAATGATAAACCACTTCAAGAGTTTGAAACAAAAGCAGAAGACTTCGCCGGCCCAGAGGTTGTCGATAAAAAAACTGATGACTTTGATTGGGATAAGTATGTAGATAGCTATAATAATACTTCATCAACACCAAGCGGTAGTGCTTCGAACTTTAATTCTGATGATGATCAGCCCAATTATGAAAACATGGTCTCAAATGATCAGAGTCTTCAAGATCACCTTGAATGGCAAGCTCGAATGGATGGGATGAGTGGAGATGAATTAATGCTAGCGATTAGTATTATTCATAATATTGATGATGATGGATTTTTAGAGCTAGACCTTGAAGAACTTTTAAAGGATTACCCTGATAAACTAAAGACAGCTCAGTTTATTCTTTCTAAGATTAAAAAGTTTGACCCAGTGGGGTGTGGGAGTACGAGCACGAAAGAAGCTTTGTTACTACAAGCTCAAAATATTCACGGAGGATCTGAACTTTGTGAGAAAATTGTTGAAAACCACTTAGAAGATTTATATCAAAAAAAATATACACTCATTGCCAAAGAAAACGGTACAAGTTTAGAGAATGTGAAAACAGCAGAACTGACCATTATGAATTTCCACCCAAGGCCAGGACGTTTAATTTCTCCTGAGAGAACTCAATATGTCGTTCCTGATATTTACGTGAGAGAAGTTTCAGGGAAACTTGTTGTTAAGCTTAACAATGAGGGGGTACCACGCTTAAAAGTTTCAAAACTATATCAACAACTTCTGAAAAACAAAGATGATAAAAATACCAAAGATTATGTTCAAGATAAACTTCGTTCTGCATTATGGTTAATCAAATCTATTGAGAATCGCCAAAAAACTATTGTGAAGGTTTCAGAAGCGATCCTTGCTTATCAGCCAGAGTTTTTTATAAAGGGAGCTGAATATTTGAAACCGATGATCTTAAAAGATATTGCTCGAGAAGTTGAGATGCATGAGTCAACGATTTCAAGGGTCACAACTAATAAGTTTATGCATACCCCTTTAGGGACGTTCGAGTTAAAGTATTTTTTTAGTAGTGGAGTCGGTGGAAAGTCTGGTGGAACTGATATCGCAAGTGAAAGTCTTAAGTTGAAAATAAAGGCACTTATCTCTCAAGAAGATCCTAAAAAGCCTTTGTCTGACCAGAAAATTGCAGACCTATTATCTGAGATGGGTTTTGAAGTTGCAAGAAGAACTGTTGCTAAGTATCGTGAAGCCTTAGGTGTGATGTCATCTTCAAAAAGGAAAAAACGATAGTTGAAAGTTCTTTGCTTTCTTCTGCAATTATTTCTTGGCGATTGTGAGTAAAAAAATAAATGAAGCTCTTTTCTTTCTCGGCCTTAAGCTCCTATAAAAATTAGCAAATCTTTAATGCTTACCAATAATTACCTATTCAAAGCTATAATGAAATCCACAAATTGAATGGAGGTTTGTAATATGCAACTACGCACTAGGTTTAAGAATGTTGAAAACTTAAAAAATATGAATGAGTTTGTAAAAACCGAAGCGAATAAGTTGATAAAGTTCTTTGATGGTCGCTTTAGTGTCGAACTCTCAACTACAAAAACAGACTTAGGGCATGTGAGTGTCGTTAAAGTGGTGGGTCCTCAGTTTACCTATCATTCAAAGTGTAAGGACCAATCAGTACACAAGTCAGTAATGATGGCATTTGAGAAGATTTCAAAGCAACTTGGAAAAACTAAAGAGAAAAGGCGTAATAAAATTAGGCGTTCTAACTTAAAGAACCCTAAGCATTCTCAAATTTTTCAATTAATTAGAAATGAAGAGAAAGTCATCGAGGACTTAGAGATCGCAGCCTAAGCTTAGACTGTATCAGGAACATGTGATTTGATTTCTTCTTCCATGAAGTCTTTAAGCTCTTGTACGTGTTCTTGACTTGCTCCAAGTTCTTGCGCCAAAGAAACTGGAGCCCCCGGAATAAGGACTTCAATATCAACTCCCAGTTCTTCCATTTGTCGTGCAAAGTCGTATGCTTTTTCACTTTCTTCATAAGAGCACTGAAAAAGTGTCTCTTTCGTTTCTTTGTGAATAACTTTTATAAAACTGTCTTGGACCATACGCTCACTTTATAGTATAAAATCTCATCATGCTATCAGTTATTTGGATTGACCAAAACCGCTTAAATACACAGTTTATTAAGACTTTCTCGAAGAAATCTAAAGTCAAATTTTATATCTATAACTCACTTGAGGAAGTAAGTACTTTCATTATTGATGATATTGATCCGAGTCTTATCATTTGTGATGAAGCTCTTGTTTTTGAAGAGCAGTGTGAACGTTTGCTTGGTGGGCGAGATAATATTTATATCTCTTGCAATGAAGATTTTGAACAAGGACCAGCTTTCTTTACCGGATGTATTTTAAAACCTTTCAAACCTCTCTCTTTTGAAAGCGAACTTCTTAGTCTACTTGGTTAGGGCACTCAGTAATGCCGATAAAGGTACTCTTTTCCATCCCAGTAAGTTTCCGAAATAATTTTTTCCGAAGCTAATAACTCACTTCTTTTATTGACCGATCTAATTTTTCCCTGACATTCAATTAAAGAGTCGACCCATTTGAATTCGAACCATGGGGTAGAGCTTAGTTCGCTACTTTTAAATTCGCAAAAGTCTTTTCCAAGAGATGTTGCTTTATTCAGAATAATCAAGCCATTTTCGTTTGCAACATCAAGGTCTTTAGGAGAGCAGAGCATTCCATTAGACTCAACCCCTCTTAACGTTGCTGATTCGATAACTTTTCCGGTCGGTAAGGTACTTCCTGGTTTCGCCAAAATAGTAACCATGTTCTCAGACACATTACTTGCACCGCAAACAATTTGATGTGTTTTCGTACCATCGGATACATGACAAACTTTTAATTTAGAAGCATTGGGGTGCTTTTCTATTTTAGTTATTTTCGCACTAACTATCTGACTCATAAAAAACCTTCAAGAATATTTGGGTCTAAAATATTATACTTTTCAATACCTGTTCTTTTAAAAAAAACTTCCGGAGTTTTCACTCTGTAGAAAATTCCTTTCTCATGATAACTCGATTTCATAATATTAGTATATTTTTGAACTTTAGAGTGAGCATCACCTTCATCATAAGGAATAAAGAGGTCATAGGCGCTTTGTTGCTCTAGAAAATGATTGATAATGAAGCCGCGAAGCTCTTGCATATCCTCTTTATCTAATGATGATACAATCTTAGAGTGAGGGTATTTTCTTGTTTTAACTTTTGCTGAAAGAATATTTTCAACTTTATCTTTTTTATTAAAAATAAAAATTTTCTCTTTGTCTCCAAGCTCTAGTTCATTTAAAACATTTTGAGTTGTCTCTATATGTTTATCAATATGTGGATCAGAGATATCTCCAACAACTAAAAGAAGGTCTGCATCTCTAATAGACTCAAGGGTTGATTTAAAACCTTCAATCAAGGTGTTGGGTAAGTTTGAAAGAAACCCAACGGTGTCAATTAAGATGAGGGGAGGCTTCGTATCGGGAGTCAGCATACGAAAGGTTGAGTCAAGAGTTGCAAAAAGCTTATCTTCACTTAAAACACTTTCTTGGCACAAGTGATTCATTAAAGATGATTTCCCCGCATTCGTATATCCGACTAAAGCTGCTGTTAAGCTATTTTTACTTCTGTTTTTCTTTCTTTCATTTCGAGAAACCTGTACTGTTTTGAGTTCTCTTTCATATCGCTCAATTTTTTTTCTAATAATTCTTCGATCAAGTTCGAGTTGCTGCTCTCCTTCTCCCTTCATCCCAATACCACCTTTTTGCTTTGAAAAGTGAGACCACAAAGACGTTAGTCGAGGAAGCATATATTTAAGTCTGGAAATTTCGATCTGAATTTTAGCTTCTTTAGTATGGGCGTGATGAGCAAAGATTTGTAAGATTACTTGGCAGCGGTCCATGACTTTAAGTTCAGTTATCTGAGCTATATTCCTCATCTGGCTGGCAGTAAGTTCAAAGTCAAAAACTAAAGTTTCAACATTTTGAGCCTTTGCCAGGTCAGCAATTTCTTTCAGTTTTCCTGAGCCAACAAGAGTACCGGAAACAAGCTTCTTCCTGTTTTGGTGAAATTCACCACAGCACTGGACGTCGAGTGTCTTGAGTAGGTCTTTCAGCTCAGCAAGTGAGCGAAGTGTATCGGCCTCATTTTTATGCCCCTCCATGTTTTCAGAAACAACAGAGACAATCATGGCCTTATCTTTTGGTATTAGTGAGTAGTCAACTTCCATTAGAGCCATTATATAGCAAATTAGAGGGGGTTTACCTAGTTAAATAAGTAAGAGAGGCAAGAGCGAAGCCTTTTTGACAATCCGAAGCATTTTTCGTTTAATGCCCAAACACATTTAACCTCGCTCTTCGCTTTATTAATTTCGAAGGGCCAATAGACCAGGAGAAGAATTATGATCTATGAAACGGCTTACATCGTTAGGCGTTCAGCTACAGCTGAAGAAGCACAAACACTTAAAGAAAAGGTACTTGAGATTATCAACGCTGCAGGCGGAGAAGCTCTAGTAAATGATGACTGGGGAATGAGAACTTTTGCTCAAGCGGGCAAGAAGGGTGAAACTGCAGGACATTACTTCTACATCATGTACCAATGTGCAGGAAGTATTAATGACGAAATTGAAAGAAGACTAAAACTTTCAGAAACTGTTCTTAAATGGCTAGTCATTAAGCTTGGTAGTGATTCTGAAAAAGAGAAAATCATGAAAGCTTATAAAAACCCAAATCATCAAGGTGATGAAGAACAACTTAATGATAAAGATAAAAGACTAACTTCTAAGAAAAGATCATGTTGGTTTTCAGAGCACAAAACTTCACCAGACTGGAAAAACCCTAACTCTTATAAGTGGTTAGTAAATGAATTTGGTAAAATCTCTCCAGCAAGAGTGACAAGTCTAAGGCCTCGTTTTCAAAGACAGGCCACTACTGCGATTAAAAGAGGAAGAAATATGGGGCTTATTAGCCATATTTCAAACGCTACTTCGCAAAAGATATAGGGCACTCAGGAAATTATAGATGCTAAACACTAAAAGCCATTCAAATTCATTTAAGCCAAGTTTGATGAAACTCTTACTCTTAGTCTTAATGAGCTTGGTATTGCTACCGCTTTCCCCTTTTGTTCTTGTTGCACTCATCCCAGTGGTGATTGTTTCTTTGAGTTTTGGGCGTTCGCTGGGAGCTTTCGCGGCCGGTGCTGTTTTACTTGGAGCTTGGGGACTAGGAAAATTTGGAGTTTACTCTGAAGGTTTTCAAGTAATGGTTTACATTGCTGTTGTGTTGATGGGTTTAATGATTTCTGAAATGATTCGAGCTAAGGTTCATCCAGTAAAGGTATTTTTATTGTGTGCAATTATCGGCTCAAGTGCTGGCGTAATAGGCTACGAAAGTGCAAAACACAGTGGCTTCTCTATTAGTGAGGAGTTTCAAAATATTAGAAGCCTTGAATCAAAGCGATTGGAAAGTAATAAAGAAGCTCTCGCGAGCTTTAATCTCCAAATGGATGAGTTAGATCAGAAAGTTGCAGTTATGAAGGAATATTCAACTCCATTAATTGCAGTAATGATGTTTCTTAACATTTGGTTTGTTCTTTATTTCATTCTTGGATCATACCACTTATACACACCAGTAACTTCAATCCAATACTCAGAACTAAGTTTACTCAATATGAGACTACCTTTTTTCTTGGTATGGGTTTTAATTGCATGTTTAAGTGTTTACTTAGGTGCAGATTATTTAAAAATCGATCAGTTTGGATTGGCCATAGTGTCTAACTTAATGATCTTCATGGGTGGTTTGTTTTTCATTCAAGGTTTGAGTGTTGTTATCACTTATTTAAATAAGTATGCAATATTTGGATTTGTAAGAACTTTTATTCTTGTGATGTCACTGTTTGTACTTAGCTATATTGTTGCGATAATTGGTATTATGGACTTTTGGGGAGACTTTAGAAGTCGGGCCAAAAAAAAACTTAAAACAGAAATAAATTAAAAAATTAGGAGAAATAGTCATGAAAGTAATTTTAAAAGAAAAAGTAAAAAGTCTTGGAAACGTAGGAGAGATTCATAATGTTTCAGCGGGATATGCTAGAAACTTTCTTATCAGAAATAATTTAGCGACGGTTGCAGATGAAGCAAACACAAAGTCACTAAATGATCAAAAGAAAGCTCTTGCAAAGAAAATTGCTGGTGAAAAAGATGCAGCAACTGCCTTAAAAGGAAAGCTTGATGGCTTTACACTTAAAATTGAAAAGAAAGTTGGTGGAAGTGGAAGACTTTTTGGGACTGTCACTACTGCTGAAGTAGCTGAAGGGCTAAAATCAAATGGCATTGAAATCGAAAAAAGATTAATTGTTATTGAAACTCCTGTTAAGCAACTAGGAACTTTCCCGATTAAAGCAAAGCTTTTTGATGATGTTGAAGCAGTATTTAATGTTCAAGTAGAGCAAAATGCTAAACAAGCTATTGAAGATGCTAAGCAAGCAAAGCTTAAGAAAGAAGCTAAGGCTAAAAGAGAAGCTCAAAAAGCGGAAGAAGCTGCTTTAGAGGCAAAGGCTGAAACTGATGGTGAAGAAGCTCAGACACAAGAGTCTGTTTAAATAGGTAAAACTTTTTTCTTAAGGAAAAAATGTGAAAGAAATGCCCCACGATTTACTAACCGAAAGGTCACTCTTGGGGTGTTTGCTTATTGATTCGCATTGTTTTGATCGAATTAATGAAATTGGTGTGAGTCATGAGGACTTTTATGATCCTAAGCACCAGATTGTTTTTGAAGCAATTCAAGAAATTTTCTCTGATTCAATGGCCATTGATTATGTCTCTGTATGCTCTCGACTCACAGATATGGGGAAACTTGCAAAAGTCGGCGGACAAACTTTTGTTCTAGATTTAATTGAAGATCAAGCTTCGACTGTAAATGTTGATGATTATGCTAAGATCGTTCGTGAAAAATCAATTCTCAGGCAAATTATTAGAACAGCTTCAAGAGTTATTGAATCTAGCTCAACTCATACAGGAAATGTTTCTGATTTTATTTCGCAAGTAGAGACAAGCTTTTTTAAGCTCACAAGTGAAACTAGAACTGGTGGGCTCGTTAATATTAAAAGCTTTCTTAAAGAAAACTTAAAAGATCTTGAAAATAGCAAACGTAAAAAAGGTGAGATCTCTGGCCTTCCAACAGGGTTTGTTGCTCTTGATAAAAGCTTATTAGGTCTTCAACCTGGACAGTTAGTTATTCTTGCAGCAAGACCAGGGGTAGGGAAAACATCTTTGGCCCTAAATATTGCAGTGAACTCAGCAAAGCACACAGGACTTCCTGTTGCACTTTTTTCTCTGGAAATGTTAGCAAAAGAGTTAAGTAATAAAATTCTCTCTAGTGAGGCTTCGGTTGACTCTGAAAGATTGAGGACTAAAAATTTTCTTGATACAGACCTTCGAAATATTGCTGGAGCGGTACAGACTTTGTCCGAACTTCCTTTATTTATTAATGACTCTGCAGGTGCAAACCTCTTGGATATAAAAAGTCAGTGTCGAAAGCTCAAAATGGATACAGGGCTTGGTCTTGTTGTGATCGACTACCTTCAATTAATGCAGTCTCATAGCCGTACAACTTCAAGAGAGCAGCAGATTTCTGAAATCTCTAGGGGATTAAAAGAACTTGCCAAAGAGTTAGAGTGTCCAGTCTTAGCACTTTCTCAACTTAATAGAGCGGTTGAGGCAAGACCAGATAAGCGTCCACTTATTAGTGACTTAAGAGAGTCAGGGTCTATCGAGCAGGACGCAGATATTGTTATCATGATTTATCGTGACGAAATGTATAACCCTGAAACCAAAGATAAAGGTATTGCTGAGGTTATTATTTCGAAAAACAGAGCAGGGAGTAGAGGAACAGTGAAACTCGCTTGGATTGGCTCTCAGACAAAATTTGCAACTTTAGAAACTCGTTATGAAGACTCTTCTTCAGGACAATCGAGTTCTCCACCACAGTAATGTTCAGTGAAAATGAACTTCACTCCGTTTTCAACTTAGAAAATGGAAGATTTTTAAAACTTTCAAAACCTCGAAAAGCTTTTCTTTATTATCAAAGTCATCGTTTGAACTTGTTAAGTGGAGAGCGAGAAAATGTGGGAGTTGATCGTTTCCTTGACGAGCTTAAATTATTTAATATTAAGAATTCTTTAGAAAAAGAAGCAAAAAGAGTTTTCCATCTCTTTTTTGAACTAGGTTATTTATTTCATAATATAGTTTCGGAAGAAATCGCTTTAGCTATCGATCTCGAATATGAACAAGAAGAGGTGGTTAAAAACAAAGCCAAGTTTACAGAGATGGGTTTTTCGATAAGTCATATGTCTTTTGAAGATTATCATCATAGTTTTAAAGAAGTGATGACAAATTTAAAGAAAGGTAATTGTTATCAAGTAAACTTAACTTTCCCTGTTAAAGTCGATTTTGAAAATATAGATTTGAAAACCCTTGTGAACAGCTTTTATTCAGACCTTAAAAAGCTTGGAAGGTTTGCACACCATACTTATATTCCAATTTTAGATAAGTTAATACTGAGTAATTCCCCTGAATGTCTATTTGAAATCAAAGATGAAAAGATTTTTTCTTATCCAATTAAAGGGACTGCAAAGAATCACTCTGATTTGGAAACACAGAAAAACTTGGCCGAGCTTAATATGATAATAGATCTTGTGAGAAATGATCTTTCTCGAATAGACTTTGAGATAAGTACAGTAGAAAAAGATTTAGAGCTCATGGCCGTTCCTGGGCTTAAACATCAATACGCAACTATTTCAGTACCTTTAACGCAAAATACAAGCCTTTATAGACTCCTTTTTTGTTTATTTCCTGGTGGAAGTATAACAGGAGCACCAAAGCTTCGGGTTTTAAATTTGATTAAAAAAATTGAGTGTTCCCAACGACAAGTTTACTGTGGCTCTACTATCTTGGCATTAAAGGGAACTTTAAAATCAAGTATTAATATTCGAACTCTTGAAAGTCAGTCAGATAAAGGGAGTTTTACCTATGGAGCAGGAGGGGGAGTTACAATCAAGAGCGAAGCAAAGGATGAGTATAAAGAGGCACAATTGAAGCTTGATAGCTTTTTGAGCTTGCTTTCTTCATCGAAGGTTTAGATTATAAGTTATGTTTAAAAAAGTGGGAGACAAGATTAAGGTTTTATCGAATCAAAAAAGTCTATTTGGGCTGTTTCGATTAATAAACATTTTTTTTGTTTTTTTTGGTCTTAGCTACACTATGACTCTTCTTTCTTATGATGGGCGCTCACCCGTTAATGTTTTCAATCTTTTTTTCTTTCTCATTTTTTTACAAATCATCCTGCTTATTGTGGGGATCTTTTATTTAGATGATATTTCATCGCATCCACTGTTTAAGTTTTTTGAATCTTTACTCAAGAAAGTTTTAAAAACTCTCGGAGTTCTCCCTCAATTACTCACGCCTTATTTAATCAAGAAAGAGTTTTTATTAAATAGTATTCTTTTTAATGTTGGTGTCATGGGGGCTTTGATTATCAAAGTGAGTTTCTTTGATGTTGTTTTTGGTTGGAGCACATCCTTAAGTATTTCACCTGAACACGTGAAAGTTGTTTCAGATATTATCTCAACTCCATGGAATTGGTTTTTGACGCAAGCACGCCCCAGTATTGAGCTCATTGAGAAAACTCAATTCTTTAGAATTAATTCAAAGTTTTATCTAGATGAGATAAAGTCATTGGGCGATATGCGTGAACTTGGTCAGTGGTGGAGCTTTTTTCTTTGTGCCAGTATCTTCTATGGGTTTCTTCCAAGAGTTGCAGCTTACTTTTTTTTACAAAAGAAAAAAAGTGAAATCGAGGGAGAGGAACTGTTTAACTATGATTTAAGTGATGTCAGTGAACTTTTTGAGCTAGATGAAAAAGAGCAAAGTGTTTTTCATTCAGTACTCAAGTTTTTACTTGATGAAGATGTAGCTTCAAGTAAAGACAAAGATAAGAAACTTAAACAAGACTGGGTGACTCGATGGGAGAAAAAAGTTTTTACTGACTTTAATGCATGGAGCTTTGAAGACTTGACGCATCTTTTAAAGGAAAATTTGAAAGAGAAAAACCTGAAAGTTCTTATCTTGTTTTGTGAAATACTTACCTTTGAGGCATACCTTAGTGAAGAGGGAAAGAGCCTTGCTAAAATTGATCGAAATAAAAGTAAAGACTTTCTCATCAAACTATTAACCCTTAATGGATTTGATGGGCATGAAATTTCAAGTTTTCAAATGAGATTAGAAGAACATCTAAAGCTTGAATCTAAACAAGGAAAGTGGGGGAAGATCTTAGGTATCGCTGTTGCCTCTGCAACGGCTTTTGCTTTTGGAGGAGTTTTAGGAGCAGGAGTTTTTGTAAAAGCTTTAGGAGTAGCAGGCCTTGCTGGTAAAGTGACAGGAGCGGTCTTGCTTAGTGGTGGATTATTGATGGCCACTGGCTTTGAAGAAGAAGGAGAGAAAATTTTTGTTGGCTGTGGAAATATCTTTGCGGGATTAAAACAGGTGGCTGAAAAACCAATCTTTCGAGAGTACTTTCTTTCAGATGTTTCATTGTTTCGAGACTTGAAGAAACTTGAAAGTTTTATAGACCTCGATTTCTTTAGTAAGGAAAATATGAAGATATTAAAGCCTTCTTTACTTAAATACCTAGAGGAACTAGAGGTTCGAGTGAAGCTTAATTCCGAAAAATCGAGTGATAAGTTATTAGAGACCATTAAACAAATAGAAGAAAAAATTTCACTCTAAAGGTCCATTCATTTTTGAATGCTAAAATGAATAATGGTGAGTTTCACTTTACTGACTGCTTATTCTTTAATTATTCTCACTTTCTCCTATGTTTTTTTTATTTGTATGAAGGAAAAAAATATCAATCACTTTGACCTCTTGCGTCATCTCATCAACATTCTCCTGCTCTGCGCTACTAGCTACATCTCCTTTGGTATTGGCTCTATAACATCAATGCCTTATGTACTTTTGGGGCTAATTGCTATCTTACTGAACATGGTTTCATTTCTTTTACATTTGCATTAGATATTTTGTTTGTTGACTAATATTTTGACTCTTTCGTAATCTGTGTAAGTACAAAAAACATTTTTTAGGAGGGGAGTAATGAAAATAGCACTTCTGGCTGTTTTATTGTTGAGCTTAGTTTCATGTAAGAGTGAATTAGAGGGAGACTTCAAAGCATATGAATCAATTCAAATCAAAGACAAAGTTTTTACTCCAGGAACTTATAACCTCTCTTTAAAAAAGAAGAGAAAGAAAATTGTTTTAAAAATTGGAGATGAAAAGTTAAAGTTAAAGTTTTCTAAGAATTTTAAAAACTCTGATGATTTTATTATTAGGGCGCAAGAGATCGGGCATCCTTTTACTATTGAAGGAAAACTTTTTACTGAGTTCTCTGAAAGTTATGAAGAGCAAGTACGAGAGTCATGCACCGTTAATGTTGCTTATCGATCAAGATTGGTTTGTGCTCGAAATGGAAACAGACCTCGAAATGGAAATAGAAATAGACCTGGAAATGGTAGAGCTCGATCAGGAAGTCGCAATTGTTGGAGAGAAATGCAGTACCGAACATATCAGGGAACCAGATATTCAACTTACTCTTATTGGACAGAAAGAGTTATCGCACAAGCTCAAGTCCATTCAGATAGAAGTGATGGAAGAGTTCTTGGCGATTTTTACGCTGATGATGAAAATCAAAAAAGTGAGTTAGTGTCGAGTACTCGCTGCCAGATTTTTTAATCTAGTATATTCATTAAATCAGAGAAGAGCTGAGTCTTATAGGCCTCAGCCTCTTCTTCACTTAAGTGGTTTAAGGTTGTTCGATCTTGAATCGAGTAATACTCTTCAAAGCCGGTTAGAAACCTTGTGACATGTCTCTTCACATCCTTACCATATAATCTTCTTTGCTTACACCTTGTCATGTAGAGGTGTTTTCTGGCCCTCGTTATTCCTACGTAGAACAATCTTCGCTCTTCTGAAATATCTTCCCCCATTTTAATAGTTCTTTTATGTGGGAGAAATTCCTCTTCTGTTCCAACGAGAAATACGTAGTCAAACTCTAGCCCTTTTGAGGAGTGAAGAGTCATTAGAGTAAGAACATTTCCTTGTTCCTCTCCTTTTTCATAAGCAATATCTTGAGAGTCTGCTAACAGGATTTTATCAAAAAAGTTTTTCAAAGTGGGGGTGATTTCTTTTTGTTGTTCGAATCTTTCCGCTGAGCTTATAAGTGTATTTATAAGATTTTTTCTGATTTCTACTTGTTTCTCTTCCTTATAAAACCTTTTGATAAATTCAATATATTGTGTTTTTTCAATCAGGTATTCCATAAAAGCCTTCGGCCCAAGTTCTTGGGACTTAACTTTTAGATCTTGCCATAATTCTAAAAACTTTATGAGGTGTTTATCCTCTTGCTCGTAGGCAAACATGTTAAAACTTGCAAATAAAGATTTGTTGTTTCCTTTTGATATTTCGAGATACTTCTCAAGTGTTTTATTTCCAATCCCTCGTGTGGGAACATTCAAGACTCTTCTCAATGAAATTTCATCAAGAGGGTTTGTTATCGTTGCGACATAGGCGATAAGGTCTTTAATTTCTTTTCTATCATAAAGTTTTTTTCCACCAATTATTTTATAGGGGATAAGGCTCATTCTCAATTGATCCTCAAAAGGAGGTATCTGAGTATTACTGCGGTACAAGATTGCAATGTCGGAAAGGGCAACACCTCTTTCTTGAAGTTTGACTACTTCATCTGCAACTATTTGAGCTTCGTGAACATCATCAAGTGTTTCCCAAAGCGAGGGGAGTTCCCCTTTTTCATTATGGGTCCATAATGTTTTAGCCTTTCTTTTGGTATTTTTTTTAATGACTTCATTAGAAAGGTTGAGAATATTTTGAGTGGAGCGATAGTTTTCCTCTAGTTTAACAACCTTAGTTCCTTCATATAAGTTTTCAAAATTTAAAATATTTTCAATGTCCGCTCCACGAAACTTATAAATTGATTGATCATCATCTCCTACGACACAGATATTGTTATGAGTAGAAGTTAAACCTTGTAAAATACTAAATTGAAGAGGGTTTGTGTCTTGATACTCATCAACTAGAACATATTCAAATTTTTGAGAGTACTTTGTGGCCACTTCTGGATGTTTCTCAAAAAGTTGAACTGTTAAGCCTAAAATATCATCGAAATCTATAGCATTAAAATAACGCATTTTTTCACTATAAAAATAGTAGCAGTACTCAAGTGCGTAGCAATAATCATTTGATTCATCAAAGTGCTCGGAACTTGCATATTGTTCAGGAGAAATAAGCTTGTTTTTAAGAGAACTCATCATCGAAAGAATAGTTCCCCTGTCGAAAGTTTTTTGAGATTTAAAGTTATTCAAAGCATCACGCATCAAGCTCATCTGGTCATTTTGATCATAGAGTGTGAAGTTTTTTTGATATCCAAGTAGATGGATTTCTTCTTTTAAAATCTGAAGACAAAGTGCATGGAAGGTTGAGGTTTGTGGAGACTTCCTTCCTTTTAATAGTTGGCGAACTCTCTTTTTCATTTCGAGAGCAGCTTTATTTGTAAAAGTGAGAGCTAATATTGCTTTAGGATCAATTCGATGTTCTTTGACCATAGAGGCCATACGATAGGTGAGTGTCCTCGTTTTTCCTGAACCGGCACCTGCTAGAATAAGCAAAGGCCCGTTAATAGTACGAGCTGCAATTTGTTGCTTTTGATTAAGATCTTCTAGTGAAAACATGAGAGGAGATTATAGCATTTTTATTGACTAGTGCCCACTGATAGTTGATGCACAACAAAGCATGTTTAAAAAGGTTCAGAAGAGCTTTTACTCGAAAAAGAGAGTATTCATTGGTACATTTTAGTTATCTAACTTAAGGAGTATTTGATGAGTGTTTACCGTATTGAAAAAGATTCTATGGGCGAAGTAAAAGTTCCGAAAGACGCTTATTATCAAGCACAAACCCAAAGGGCCGTGAATAATTTTCCCGTTAGTGGGATTGTCATGAAAGACTCTGTTATCAAAGCACTAGGTTTAGTCAAAAAGTCAGCCGCACTTGCAAATAAAGACCTTGGTTTTCTCGATGCTAAAATCTCAGAATATATTTGTCAGGCCTGCGATGAAGTTATTAGTGGAAAGTTAAATAAAGAATTTCCTATCGATATTTACCAAACAGGCTCGGGAACATCTTCAAACATGAATGCAAATGAAGTTATTTCTTCACGTGCAACACAATTGGCACTTGCTGCAGGAGAGGATTTCAAGGTTCACCCAAATGACCATGTGAATTTTGGACAAAGCTCTAATGATGTTTTTCCAACAGCTCTTAGAGTTGCTGCAATGACTGTTTTTGTTGAAAAACTTATTCCAGGGTTAAATACTTTAAAAGACTCTTTACTTGCTCAGGGCAAGAAATATGAAAATGTTGTTAAAACAGGTCGAACACATTTAATGGATGCAATGCCTGTAACTTTTGGACAAACTTTTGGAGGTTATGCAAGACAAGTAGAACTTGGGTTAACTAGAGTGGAGTCAGCAGCAATTCGCTTAAAAGAATTACCACAAGGTGGAACAGCAGTTGGTACGGGAATTAACACTCACCCTGAATTTGGAAGCAAATTTGCTCATAAGATGAGTGAGTTAACTGGAATTGATTTTATCGAAGCAGTAAATCACTTTGAGGCCCAAGCAACAATTGATGCACCAGCAGAAATGAGTGCACAATTAAAGACTTATGCGACAAGTTTAATGAAGATAGCTAATGATTTTAGATGGATGAATTCAGGGCCTAACTCTGGGATTTCAGAACTAAAACTTGCGGCCTTGCAACCAGGTTCTTCAATTATGCCAGGAAAGGTTAATCCTGTAATTGAAGAATCAGTGTGTATGGTTTGTGCCCAGGCTATTGGTAATGATGCAACTATTACGATAGCAGCTCAAGCTGGAAACTTTGAGCTAAACGTGATGTTCCCAGTTGTGGCCCATAATTTAATTGAATCAATACAGCTTCTAGGTGACGTGAGTAAGAACTTTGCACAAAAGTCAGTTGATCTTATTGAAGTGGATACAGAAAGTATTAATGCGAAGGTCGGTAAAAACCCGATACTTGTTACAGCACTCAACCCTTTGATTGGGTATGACTTAGCGGCTAAAATTGCGAAGAAGTCATATGCTGAAAACCGAGCTCTACTTGATGTTGCAAAGGAGATGTGTGACTTAAGTGAGCAGGAGCTTATAGCAGCTCTTGACCCTATCAAAATGACGAAAGGTGGCTTTACCTCTTAAAAGTAATAATGGAATTAATCAGTTGCTAACTCTTTGGCAAAATCTTTCATTTTTCTTTTAGTTTTGTCAGATATACCTTTTTTTTCTGCTCCCTTTTGCATTGGGCAAAAAAGGCTACCAGAGTAGTTCATGTCAAAGTACTTTGATGTTAATTTAAAGGGCACCTCAAATCCTTGAGGTAAGGTTTTGTCTGTACCTGAAGCAAGAAGCCAAGTTTTTTTACCTTTCAAAGATCGGCCCAAATCTTTTCTAATAGTGATGAGGTCAGTAGTTCGATCAAAGAATGTCTTCATAGGAGCCGACATAGAATACCAATAGACAGGCGTTGCAAAAACCAAGTCCGAATACTCGGCTAACTCTTCACAGAGTTTGATAAAACCATCTTCCATATTTAAATGTTGATAATCAAAATAGGAAATATCGTAGTCTAGAAGGTTATATATCTTAGTCGGCAAGTTTAGTTCTTTAGATAATTGTTCTGCACAGTTTGATGTATTTCCACTTTTTCTGCAGCTTCCAAGTATAATAGCGATTTCTTTCATCAAATGCTCCCTTCTTTTTATCTCATATTATTAATACAGGCTTAAATATTACCTTTGAAATTTTGACTAACTATTTAGGTATAGGAGAAAGCTATCATATAGCAATTTCCTATGCTAAGAGGCTTAATAGAGGTTCTTAAAGCTCATAAATTGAATAGTTTATATAGGGTATTTCGTCAAAGGGCGAAAACTGGTATAAGTAACTGTAACAATATCGCTAGAGGGAACAGTGAAACTTAAACGATCTTTAATCTTCATTCTATTTATCTCATTATTATCATGTCGTAATGAGAAAGAAAAAGTAACCATGACGGCCAAGCCTTCAGATAAAGCAGAGACATCTCAAAATCAAACAAAAGTAAATAATGTGATAATTTGCTATGGTGAAGAAGAGAAAGTTGATGAAAGTGTTGAACTGATATTGGGAGAGCTTCTTGATTACACAATCAAAGATGCAAATATTATTCAATTTGATACACAAGAGCTCAAAAGTTCTTCTAAAGTTCTTTCTAAAAGCTTTAAGTTTCCTAAGACAGACAAGGCTCAAAACTATTATGTAGCAGGACCATTTTTTAATAAAATGGAATGTATCGATATACCAGCAATTAAAATCTCATTACAAGATATTCATAAAGAGATTCAGGAGCTTAAATCAGGAGATGAAATTCAATTAAACGCTTATGAAAGTAATCTTTTCATTTCAGTCTCAATAGAAAATTTCAAAAATTGTGAAGAAGTTGATTTCTTTTTTAAACTCTCTAAGCTTTAATTTTAGCAAAAACTAAAGTATCTCTAAATTGATTATCTAGCCTTCTGTTTTGTTTCAATGTCCCTTCGTATACAAATCCAAGATTTCTTGGAATATTTTGAGACCTCATGTTTTTATCTCCCATTCTAACTTCAATTCGATGAAAGCCT
>Ga0114957_1002139_pt1 | contig 19462 bp, 16 predicted proteins | sample BantaG_FD_87175 | JGI IMG/M metagenome (GOLD analysis project Ga0114957, IMG submission 87175) | Marine algal microbial communities from Bantry Bay, Ireland - BantryBay_4 metaG | ecosystem: Host-associated > Algae > Red algae > Unclassified | place: Bantry Bay, Ireland | collected 2014-11-21 | reverse complement strand
CTTATGATGCAACCACATCTACAGTTAATCCAAATTCATCAGGAACATTAGTTTATGAGTGGACGGATGCATCAGGAGCTACTATTGGAAATACTCCAACGATTACTATTTCTGATACCAACCCAGTTACTTTAACAATAACAGATGATGTAAATAACTGTTCAGTTTCTGCATCTTATATTGCTCCTCAAAATATTGAGCAACCTACAGCAAATGCAGGCCCAGAACAAACTTTACTTTGTGGAACGCCTGACGTAATACTTGATGGAAGTGGCTCTTCTGCCAATGGTGCTTCTTTTACTTACGAATGGACTGATCCTAATAATGATATAACAGGAACTACTGCAACAATTAGTGCAACTATTTCTGGAACATATACCTTATTAATCACCAATACGGAGAATGGTTGTACCGCAACTTCTACAGTTGAAGTTGATCAAGATGTGAATGTTCCTACAGCAGTTGTTGACTTCTCAGGAATGTTGACTTGTGTTGATTTGGAACTTCCAGTTGATGCAGGTAACTCAACTATCCAATCTCCAAATGGTACGATTGAATACCTTTGGGAAAATGGATCTAATATGGCAACAACTACATTCGATGCTCCAGGTACTTATACTGTGTTAATTACTGATACGGGCAATGGTTGTACAGCGGAACAAAGTTTCACCATTGAGGAAGATGTCTTACCTCCCGTAGCTGCTGTTGATACGCTTACGAGTACAACGATTACATGTCTTGAACCGAATTTAGTATTTAATGGATTTTCCTCTAATAATAATCAGAACCCGAATGGAGGAACATTAACTTATGAATGGTCATTAAATAACATTGTGATTGATAATACCGATCAAGTTGAAATCTCTCAACCAGGAAACTTAGTACTAGAAGTGACCAATACGAATAATGGTTGTACTGCAATTTTCGAAATAGATGTTGATGTGAGCGATGATGTGCCAGATGTAAATATTCCTAATACTCCTCAACCATTAACATGTCTAGTGGATGAAGCGACAATCGTTGCAAATGATGTTTCACTTAATTCTACTGATAATACTTATCTATGGACTGGGCCTGGAACTATCATTGGTGAGACGACATTGACACCAACAGTTTCTGCTACAGGTACATATACCCTGACTGTAACTAATGCAGTTAGTGGATGTGAGATTTCAATTACTTCTTTAGTTGAGGGTGAATTTGATACGCCAAATGCTTTTGCAAATTCAGTTGATCAATTCGATTGTATTACTGATGAAGTTACTTTAGATGGAATTGGTTCAACTACTGGTGCAAATATTTCCTACTCATGGACAACTGCAACAGGAGTGATCGAAAGTGGTCAAAATACTTTTAACCCTGTAGTTTCTGCTCCTGGTGATTATACTTTACTAGTTACAGATAATGATAATGGATGTACTTCTTCTGCTACAGTAACTGTATCTGCTAATTCAGATGTACCAACTATTGCAGAGTTGCAAGTGATTGATCCAAACTGTTTTGGAGAAAATAATGGATCGATTACTTTAGCTGATGTAACTGGTGGTCAGTTACCTTACTTGTACTCAATTGATGGAGGCGCATTAGCACCAATTAGTCAATTCAGTTTCTTAAGTGCAGGAGAATACGATATCGTTGTACAAGATGCTAATGGTTGTGAAACGAACCAAGTAGTCACAATTACTGATCCTCAAGAATTATTAGTAGAACTAGGTGATGATCAAACGATAGGATTAGGGGATGAATTCCAATTATCTGCTCAGATTGTTGGAGCATATGATACGATCATGTGGTCAGCTAATTGTCCTGATTCTATTTGTGCAGATCAACCTGAATTCTCAGTTACGCCACTCAATACGATTTCTTACTTTGTAACGGTAGTGGATGGCAACGGATGTACTACGACTGACCAAATCACTCTTAATATAGAGAAGAAGAGAAAAGTATTTATTCCAAATGCATTTACTCCAAATGGAGTTGGACCTAATAATCATTTCTGGATTTTCCCTGGACCTGAAGTGGCTAAAGTGCATGAATTTAGAGTATTTAACCGATGGGGAGAACAAGTATTTAGAGCATCCAATTATGATCCTTTCACTCAAGATGATACTAACGGATGGGATGGAGCTCTTAACAATAAGAGAATGAATCCAGGAGTATTTGTTTACTACGTTGATATCGAATATATCGACGGGAAAAGAGAAGTGCTCAAAGGAGATGTTGCGCTTAGACGTTAATTCTAAATTTTAATAAAATATAAAAAGGCAGATTGGATTAGTTCAATCTGCCTTTTCTTTTTTTTTTGGAAAAAAAACTATAACAGAGTATTAAGTCAAGTTCCCAATGTAGGAGTCTCCAATTTTTGAAAAAGTCATATACTTTAGCTAAAGCACTACTTACGTAGGTTTGACTTTAGTCGAACACAGCAATAATGGATAAAATAAAATCTATTCGGCTAAAGCCAAATCTACCTTATCATCTGTCAGGCACTTCTAAATCCAAGCAATAACATCGTCAAACTTCTCAAATTGTTCAATATTCGAGATTCAAAACTCCCTCACCTAAACGCATCAATTAAATGATCCATCATATCATCTTCTTCCTCCTTCACATAAAAATCTAAAATATCTTCAAAGGAAGCATAAAGAATACATGCTCCAATCGGAAGAGTATATAAAATTCCAATGCCAAAAAACAAAATTCCCGAAACAGAAATGATACTCACTAAAAAATAAAATAAAGCAAAAATTCCCCATTGTTTAGAAACAATTTTTCGACTGGTCTCCATCGCATCCCAAGCTGGCAGATCATAAAAGATGATTAACAATGGAGCATAAATCCAAACAATAGATAAATAAACAATAGGCAACAACAAGAGTAAATACCAGATTTGAAAACCAGGAAAACTATCTATTGACAAAGGCGTTTTTTGCCATTCCTCCAACCATTCCATATACAAACCAATATCGCCATTAATTAAAATAGGAGAGATCAACAAAAGAAAAATGGCCGCTTCAATCAATGACATTAAAATTAATGGAGACAGGAATTGGAAACCTTTCCAAAATTGATCAAAATTAAACTCAGTCTCTTTGCTTATATTTCTAGCAACAATATATACTCCCACACTTAATACTGGAGTTACAAAAATTCGATTAATTAAATCACCTAATCCTGTCAACAAATCAACGGCTCCAGTAATCAGCATGAATAGCAAAAAGAACAAAATAAATCCAATTGCAAACTGATTACAAATTTCAAATCCACGTTGCAAGTATTGTTGAAACTTGAATTCATATGGGTTAGGATTATTTGTAATAAGTTCATCTATATTTTGATCCGACATATTTATGATTTTACCATTTTTTAATATTTATTTCAAAAACCAAAAGTACTGAAAAAAGGTACTTATCCAAAAGAAGGAATGATGGAACATTTTCCCATTACGGGTGTGTTATTCCCGATTTGGGAAAAATGCAAATTGGCTATTTTTTCTAAAACTTTGATTATCAAGAGGTTATAAGTTTGGCATTAAATTGTATATAAAACTAATATATTAGGTGTCATGCCTTTTAGTTTTTTAAAAATTTGATAGAGAGAGTTTACTCAGGACAGTATTATTTGTAAAAATTTTACTGTCCTATTTTTTTCCAAAAATCCAAAATGGAAAAAAGCTTTGTTCCCCCATCCATTAGCTAACATACGCCAAAAATTACTTTTGGTATGGAGGAACAATTTTTACTAGTTCATCTAAACTATGGATGAAATTTTTATTTTAAAACTTAGAGCGCTAAGAAAAAATAAAGACACTAGAAAAACACTTCAGCGAAAGTCGCACTTCATCACTTGAAGTTGCGACTTTCTTGATTTTGCAAATGTCTTGTTATAAAACGTACAAAAAAGAGGATAAGAAATCATTTTTCTTATCCTCTAAAATTTATATTTTAATTAATTTTAAGTACTCTGTGACAAAAGTTCTTTGATATTAAGACCTATGCATTTTTATTCAAATCAAGAAACGCACGGAACCTGATAGCCTTAGCTATCAAGGTGAGTACGTGACGAAGAGTTGGATGAAAAGACATACTCATAATATTAAAGAATTTCTGTTACAGAGTACTTATAGCGGTGATCTTAATTATTTTTTCTTTTTCGACTTCATAAATTAAAACCATTTCGATGAGATTTTTATTTCCCAATCTTCCTGTGATAGATTCGTGATCGATGATTTTATTTTCAAAAATGATTCGCTTGATGATGGTAGAATGTAATTTTGGTGATTGCTCAAAAAGGCTTTGGTAAATTCTTCGAACTTCTTTCAAACCTTGTGCACTCGGTTTTTCGATTCCAAAATTATACATTTTGATCTCGCTGTGAAAACAAGACATAAATGTTTCGAGGTCGAGTGAGTTGTAAGCGTCAAGATTTTTTTGGACGATTTTTTCTGGTGACATATTTATTTTTTTTAGCGACCAGCCTGAATGCTGACTCCTATTAAAATATTCTTTCAAATGATTTCCCTCCTTCCTCTTCAGCAGCTGGGTTAAACTTCAATACATTTCCATCATTCATCGCAAACCATAATTCTCCATTTTTTGCATTATATATTTGCCAAATATGAGTACAGGTAAGTCCGTCTTTCGCAGAATAATTTTTCATAGTTTTCCCATCGTATTTCCAAGCACCTGTATCTCGGTCACCAAACCACATATTGCCTTGCAGATCTTCTCCTATTGAAAATACGTGTTCGAGTGTTCCAGAAGGAGAACGGAAACCACCACTACGTGGACTATCTTTAGAGATTAAATCTTCTTTTTCTGAAAAATTAATAGTGGTATTTCCATCGTACATCAAAACACCAATTCCATTATTACCGATCCAAAGATTCCCTTTGCTATCTTCAAAAATACTGCGAACATGAAGAAAGCCTACATCAAATCCAAGACTTTTGTCATTGAGAATGGTGAATTTTTTTTGCTCAATTCCGTTCAGTTGGAGAACGAATGGTAGAGAAGTATCATCATACCCATATACCGCGCCATAAGTTCCGAACCAAACCATTCCGTTTTTTCCTTTGACAAAAGGAGTGGAAACTGAATTGAGGAATTCATCCGCTTTTATTGCAATAGTTGGAAATACATGATAGCTCAGTTGGTTTCCATCGTATCGATATACGCCAGGTTGCATTTCATTTCCATTGTATCCAACACTTTCATCTCCTTTAAACCAAAGATCATTTTTTTCAGATTGCCAACTATTTATGGAGTTGTAATTTTTTTTATCATGCGTGATTATTTTTTTTCCATCATAACTACTGATGCCATTTCCGCATTCAAACCATACCATTCCATTTGAATCTTCGTAGATTGATCTAACTTGGCTATCACTTAATCCATCTTCCACGTTAAAATAAGTCAACTTTTTTCCATCAAATAAGCCAACCCCTTCGTTGTGACTTCCAAACCAAATATTGCCGTGACTATCTTCTAAAATGGCTCGAATGCCAGATGGAAATTTTAAAAATAGGGAAGTGTCAACCTTACTTTTGAGTATTTGAATGTGGTCGGGAATTTGTTTTTTTTGAGTCTCTTGAGTAGTTTGACTTTGAGTGGAACAGGAAGTGATTAATGCAATCAGAAATATCAAATAAATTACCTTGGCGAGTTGAGTATTTTTGGGGAATTTCATTTTTTACTTTTTGTATTAAAAATATTATTCGACTTCGAAGCCTACTTACCGAATAGGTAGGTCACCTTGTGAGTAATTTAGCCACTATTCCACCAAACCTTTTTTCTTCAACGGATGTCTTTGTTATTGAGTGCGAATTTAGCATTGGAACACTTAAAAAATAACTTATAACAGTTTGGCAATTATTTTGAGTCAACTCAAGACATGAAAATAGGCGTTTATCTAGATAAATAACTGTTTTCATAAATCAATTTATTATGAAAAAATATTATTTCCTGATCCTCTTTTTTTGTTTAGGCTTTTCTGTCAACTTTAAGGCACAGTTTATATTTCCAAATAGTTTTGATCGATCTCCTGAAGACAATTTTTTTGCTCCGACATTGAGGATGATTGATTTTAATTCCATTTCCAATTTTCATTTTTTCAATCCTTATGCCTTCAATCCTGCGATGGCGGGAATTGAAGATAAGCGACAATTTAATTTTGATTGGAGTCGGCAAGATAATCATTCTGCTAGCATATCTTACGAACAACCAATTACTTCTTTTAATAGTGCTATTGGAGTTCAGTATGACTATAGTGAGAGAAATTTTGGGAAAGTACATCGCTACGGACTGGCATATAATTATGGATTTCGATGGAAGGAAAATACTCAATTGAGAATAGGGATGCAATTTTCACAAGTCAATATTAAGTTGGATAAATATTCCTATTTGCCCTTGGAAGAAAATGAGTGGTATAGTTTTCCTTCAATAGATTTTGGATTAGCATTTCAATATAAACAATTAAGGTTGGGTGCGAGTGTTCAGAATTTAGTGCCAAAAGAGTTTCCCATTTTTAATGAACGAACGGAAATTTATGACAACCCAATTAATACTAAAAGAACCTTGAATCTTTCTGCGGCCAATACTTTTAAGTTGTCTAAAAAATGGGATTGGAGTGTCGCTTTTTTATTGAGATTTAATAGTCACACAACTTTTAATAACTATTATTATTACTATAACTTTGAGCGTAATAGAAATCAACATGATTTTTCTAGCTATATTTCTTTTCGAAAAAAGGTTACGATTGGTGCTACTTACCGAACTCAATTTGATCCTATTTGGATTGGTTTTGTTGGGGTTAAGTTAAAAGAGAAATTGAATTTGCAGTTTTCTTTTAATGTGAAAAAGGATAAGTATGATCCGAGATTTTGGGAGGCTTTGGTGCAATATGCGTTTTAGGGAAATAGGGTTTTTGAAGATGATTTAATTTCTGAAATATTAAATAGACTTTCGCTCTATTTTTTTATGGTGATTTTTTTTTGTTTAGCGACGGTCTCACATCTGTATTGTTGGTGGCTTTTGCTGGCAATGAGCAAAGAAACATAGTTCGCTTTTGTTTTTTTTATTATTGAAATCTTTGTTTAATATTTTCTGTCAATATTTCACTATTTTTTAGCTGATAAGTGCTTGGCCAAAATTAATCATACATTTTGACAGAGGCTATTTTTCGTTTAGTCGAGGCACAAAAAACGGAGCTACCCCTTAGGGTAGTGAGTATTTTTGTAACGAAGGATAGGCGAAAAATAGACCGTCATAAGTGTATGATTAATTGTGTCCAAGCACTTAATGTAAACCATTAATACATGAACTTATATATAATGTAGTACAGTAAAAACCAACCGCTTAACTTTAAAAAATAATCATCCTGTTTATCTATATTAATATTTCCACATAGAGCTTGTTGGGAAAATTGCTATACAACCATCCGCTCCTCAATTAGTCAACGTCGATTCCAAAAACCAAAAACATATTTATAAATATAAATCATCATCACTAATTAGTACTTTCCCTCACTTCTCCTTATTTTTACATTTCAACAATAAGAATATGAGAAAAAATAAATCGACTCGACGAACATTTTTAAAACAATCATCTGCCATAAGTTTGGGATTTTTTGGATTACAATCATTCATCACGAAAGGTTGTGATGAACCTCCTGGCGAGGTACTCCAACAGATGAATATGCCATACGGGCAGTTATTTCCAGATGAGAAAAAAATGTTGAAACTGCCAAAAGGATTTACCTATAAAATAATATCTCGACAAGGCGAAAAAATGAGTGATGGATTATTGACACCAGGATTGCCAGATGGAATGGCAACTTTTGACGGTGGAAATGGAAAGGTCATTGTCGTCCGAAATCATGAATTAGTTTCCGCTGACTTCGGAGCTGCAGGAAAAACAAATGAAGTCAATCCAAATGTTCCAGCAGAGAAAATTTACGATTTAGGAAGTACTAAAGTTCGTTGCAAAGGAGGAACAACGACCTTCGTATATGACGAAAATACTGGAAAGATTGAATCTTCTTGGTTGAGCTTGGTCGGAACTATTCGAAATTGTGCAGGAGGAAGAACACCTTGGAATTCTTGGGTGTCGTGTGAAGAAACTTTTGTTGGGGAAAGTAAAAATTTGAAAAAAAGGCATGGATACAATTTTGAAGTACCTGCAACTTTGACTCCTTCGCTGGCTGATCCAATTCCGTTGAAAGCGATGGGGCGATTTAATCACGAAGCAATTTGCGTAGATCCAAATACAGGAATTGTTTATCAAACCGAAGATCGAAATGACAGTTGTATTTATCGGTTTATTCCAGATGAAAAAGGCAACTTAAAAGGTAGTGGAAAATTGCAAGCACTCGTCATCAAATCTAAAAAGAAAAAAGATACTCGAAATTGGGAATCCAACTCAATGCCTATCAATAAAAAAATGAAAGTAAAGTGGGTAGATATCAAAGAAGTAAATCCAGCTAAAGATTCCATTCGATATCAAGCACAAGAACAAGGTGCTGCTATCTTTGCGAGGGGAGAAGGAATGTGGTTTGGAAAAAAAGAAATTTACTTTGCTTGCACGAGTGGTGGTACAAAAAAATGCGGGCAAGTTTTTCGATATGTGCCTAGTCCGATGGAAGGAACTGCTTCGGAAAAAGAACAACCTGGAACACTTGAATTATTTTTAGAACCCAACGATAGAGAATTACTCCAATATTGCGATAACTTGACGGTGGCTCCGTGGGGCGACATTATCATGTGTGAAGATCGAGCTAGTCCCAATATTGTAGGTGTAACACCAAGTGGAGAAATGTATAGAATAGCTGAAAATATAGGCAGACCGTCAGAGTTTGCTGGTGGCGTTTTTTCTCCTTCAGGAAATACCTTTTTTGTAAATATTCAACACTTCGGATTGACCTTGGCGATTACTGGCCCGTGGGATCGAACGAAGAATAGTTGAGTGTTGGATATTCAAAATCCTCAAATTTTAAAGTTGGATCACCTCATAAAATAAAACTCACTTCCCGTTTTATAGGTAACAAATCACCTTAATCTTTTGGGTTCTTAGACAAATCCTGTGAAAGCCTCGAAGCGGGCGTAGCAACTCAACCTACGGTGAAGCCGCAGGTGTTGTCAAAGAACGATTTTTATAAATGAAAATATTCAATATTCCCTCGCCCCTGGCTCCTGACAAAAAACCCTTTTGCAACTTTATCGCAAAAGGGTTTTTTGAAAAATGTAGTTTTTGATATTCCCAACATGAAAACAACGGAAGTCAAAAAACAAGAATCCGAAAAGCTCCTGACTCCTTGTTTACATCTTATGAGCACCTGAAAAAATTCGACTCCAATTGATTCCATTTCCCATATTTCCATTTCGGGTAGAGAACCAAATGAAAAGTGGTTTTCCTACAATATGATTTTCTGGAATGAATCCAAAATATCGGCAATCTTCCGAAGCATGACGATTGTCTCCCATGCCCCAATAGTAATCTTGTTGGAAAGTATATTCAGTTGCAATTTGACCATTGATAGTGAAAGTTCCATTCTTTTCTACCAAAGTATTTTTTTCATATACATTGATGATGCGACGATAAAGTGCAATAGTTTGTTTGTTCAAAGCAACGGATGCTCCTTTTTTTGGAATGGTTAATGGACCAAAATTATCAACTGTCCATTCCCCAAAGTATCGAGCATCATGTGGGAAAATTCTTGCTTTCGCCATCGTAGGATTTGGTTGGTGCTCCACAACTGTGATAACTGCATTTGGGTGCCAAGTTTTAATACTACTTTTTTGACTTTCGCTCAACTGCATGCTGAACCCAGTTCCATTTCTAGAAATATCTCCAACAGAAGGTGCGGTCGTCACTCCAATCTCTTCTAATTTTTCAAAAAATTTATCTTGATCTTTTTGTCCTGCCAATTCGATTCCTTGAACGGAATATTGAAATTGGATATTCTCAGAATTTTTAAGCGGCTTTCCATTGATGAATACTTGTCGATCTTTTATTTCCAAAACATCGCCAGGAATACCAATACATCTTTTAATATAATGATCCCGTTTGTCGATTGGACGTATTCTTAGATTTCTCTTTTTGGCATATATTTTTTTACTCGGATCTCTTCTTACATCTTCAGCAGTCCAAACTAGTCTTCTTGAATTTGGATTACTAGTAAAATAAACACTATCTCCTTCTGGATAATTAAATACAATCGGATCATTGTTATTGATCTCCTCAATAGCTGGCAATCGATGATAACCTAAACTTGGCGTTTTTAAGTAAGACTCTGAATTTAAATATGGAATCGTATTATGCAAAAGTGGAATCATCGCCACCGTCATCGGTGTTCGGATACCATAATGTGCTTTACTCACAAACATAAAATCACCGACCAAGAGTGATCCTTCCATCGAAGGTGTTGGAATCACATATGCTTCAATCAAAAACATTCGAATAAATGCTGCGGCAAAAACAGCAAAAACAATCGCCTCTGCCCACTCTCGAATGGGGCCTTTATGATATGGATTTTTAGTACGTAATTTTTGAAGTTTAAATTTATCTTTGGATTCGATGGCAGTTTGCATTTCGGCAAAATACTTTTTTTCCATTTCCAAAACTTGTCCTTCATATTTTGCATTGGGATCATTTCCTATTTTCCAAAAAATATAAGGAGGAAAAATTACTGCCAAAGCTGCTGACCCAAAATCATGTTTTCCAAATGATCGAACCATGTCAACACAAAGTCCTGCCCAAATAAAAAAGTTGACAATGGGAAATAACATCCACAAAGCGTGCGATGGTTTTTGTCCAACTATCTTGCACCACTCGACAAAGTTGGTTCCAGGGATCCATGCTTTCTTTGCTTCAACGCCTGCTTTTTCAAACAATTTTTGCATCGTGAAGCAAGTCAGTAAATAAGTAATTAGGAAAAAAAGTAAAATACTCACAGTTCTTTCTATTTGATTTTTAAAATAAAAATTTCAATAATTTCTTAGATTTTATTCGTTTGACCTTGAACGTTTTACGGTCTGCTTGTACAATTTCATCTTGAATAATTTCTTTATGAAAAACGAAAAATAGGGATTGATGTTCCATATTTCCATTTTACAATCTCGCAAAGATAAATTAAAATGTGAATTAGAAAATGTTATGGATTTCTTAATATGGAAGAGTGTGGATTTTTTTTCGACGGAAGGATATGGCTTGAACCACAAAAGGGACAAAAGAACCACAAAAGTAGATTTTTGATATTTTTCTTTTTCGCCTTTTGTGGTTCAAAAAGCAGATAGTTATTTTATTTTTTAGCAACCAGAATCTTCTCACATTTCTCAATAATCGTTTCCGCTTCGACATATCCTTGAGCGATTAAATAAACATCATCTCCATTTTGCAAAACTAAGGTTGGATAACTTCGAACGCCAATACTTTGAGCATAAGAAAAATCCTTTTTTACTTTTTCCTTCCATTCATCTGACTCAAATTTTTTCGCAAACTCTTTTTTATCCAATCCATATTCTTTTGCTAATTCAGCGAAAGTTTCGGTCAGGTTAGTGTTTTTATTTTTATGATAAAATGCAGTTTGTACTTTTTTAAAAAAATCAAATTCCGCTTCGGGTTTTAATTTTCGCATCAAAACGACTGCTCGACATGCAGGTTCGGTATCGTAAACAAATGTTTTATCTTTTAATATGTCATAACTAAAAGGCTGCCCACTTCGCTTGTTGACCTCTTCCCAATGACCTTTTAAAAAATCTCCAAGGTCAGCCATCGTCTCAGTATTGTAAGGTCGAAGTCCACCCATAACTAACTGAAAATCAACACTTTCTGAAAGACTCTCCAACGCTTCAGACATCTCTGGAGAAAATCCATAACACCAGGAACACATCGGGTCACCGATGTAAATTAACTTTGCTTTTGATTGAGCCATACTTGTATTTTGAAAAAATAGGAGGAAAAAAATAGGAAGAATTGAATATCGAATATTCTCATTCCTAATCAAGTGATTCAACATATCCTTTAATTTTTAGAGTTGTTCCTTTTCTTTGGTGGTTAAAGTAAACTTTTATTTTCTTTTTAAAATAGCCTTTCTTTTTTGCATCAAAAACTACTTTAATTTGGCTCGTCGAATCTGGTGGAATTGGATCCCAAGTCCAATCAGGTGTAGTGCAACCGCAAGTGGTTCGCACATTGTCGATGAGGATGGAGTCGCTGCTGGTATTTTTAAATTCGAAATGAAATTCCGCAGGTTCTTTGTGAAAAATATCTCCAAAGTCATGCTCGATAGGCGTAATCCATTCGATACCATCTTCGGCTTGAAAAAGAAAAGGAAGCGTAAAAAGGAGTAAAATATATTTCATAGGATATTATTCAATTTTGACTAATTTCTTAACGATTAAAGGATGCCCCTTGTTATCGAAAAGCTGTATGGAAAAAAAATTCATTTTTGAGGTGAGATAGATTTAATTCATTATTCCTTGGAAAAAGGTTTTGTTAGAAGTGTTTTTCGCCAGTTAGGGAGAATATTTTGCAAAGTTAATTTTGTTCCAATTCAATGAAAATAGATTCAGTAAATAAAGTTGGATGTACTGCTATGATTGGTTTTTCAAGTTCAATCGTTGGAGTGGCATCGCAAACCACTATCGTAGGAAGTATCACAAATGGGGATTTCGAATTGAAACATTTTTTCAATGCCACCAAATTTTTTCAACAATAGTATCAAACTGAGTGAATTGAGTTGAGTCACCATAATATACCATCATTATTTTCAATAATGTCCCATTGAATTCTACCGTGTCTGTTTTAAAAACATGAACTTACCACTTTGCACCAACGGGCGACCAGTCTTGTTGAGCCATTAAATTAGAATTGAAAATGAGAAAAAGGAGGAGGATAAATAGATTTTTTATAAATTTCTTTTTTACGAAAAAAAGAAATATTCAGAAAAAAATGGATAATGATTCTTGAAGTTTGGAGGAAACAGTTTAACAGTTAGCGAAGCGAAAACAGTTCAACAGAGAAAAATATTTGATGTTTTTTCTGAGATTAAAATGAAATAAACTTCATACTTTTTTCAGTTTATCGCTTTCATTTTTTTTACCTAAATTTATTCTCTCTAAAAAAACTGAGAATTAAAACAAGACAATAAAACGTAACATGAACAAAACGCTACAAGACCAACTTTTTGAAGATGTACTTGCCAAATTTCCCAAAAAGTCAATTGCCGTAGAAGAACTCACCAATTTATTTGGTGTGGGGAAAGATGCGATCTATCGTCGATTGCGAGGCGATACACTTTTGGCTCCTGATGAATTGGCTGTGCTGGCTCAGAAATTTAACCTGTCTTTGGACTCTTATGTTTTTGAAGATGCGAATACTGTTTTTTGTAGTTTTAATCCTTTTACCAAAGAAATTAAAAATGTTTCTGATTACTTAGCGGGTATTCATAAGTTGATGGGAAAGGTGCAGCACTTGCCCAACACGAGTATGTATTATGCGACTTCAGATGTGCCGTTATTTGTATATTTTTATTTTCCAGAAATCTTACAATTCAAAATTTATATTTGGGGGCGAGCAGTTTGGATGTTTGATTATTTGGATGATATGAAGTTTAATTTTAATGTAATTGGACCGCACGGAATGGACTTGGCGCAAGATATGTTGAAATATTATGTCAAACTTCCGAGCATTGAATTGTGGACTACCGACATTTTGGATAATACTTTAAATCAAATTGAATATCATGTGAATAGTGGTCATTTTTCAAATTTAGAAGATGCCATGACACTTTGTGAACGACTCGATGACCTAGCGAATCACATGGAGACAACTGCCAAAATAGGCTATAAATTTATGCCTAACCAATCGCAAGAAATCAAAGGTGGTGAGATCAAATTATATCACAATGAGATGGTGTATTGCAATAATACTATTCTCTTTGATACGGTTGCGGGGAAGGCGGTTTACTCTAGTTATACAAACCCTAACTTCTTGAAAATCAACGATCAACGTATGTGTAACTTTACGCAATCGTTTTTTGAAAAGATTAGATCAAAGTCTGTTTTGATGAGTGTGCAAGGGGAAAAACAACGGTCGTGGTACTTCAATCAGATGCGTAAAAAAATTGAATTGACAAGGACGAGGATTAATTTGCAAATGGAGGCGTTTTAAAAATTCAATGGCAATGGCAATTTATCAATAGCAATAGCAATGGCAATATCAATAGCAATAACAATGCAGATAGTTATCGTCCATTGAAATTGCCATTGCCATTGAAATTGATATTTTATTTTAATATAATTTCCGACTTTGAGAAAAATAATTATTCTTTTCCTTTTGATATTTCTTGGTGCTAATTTTCTTTTTTCGCAAAAAGAGGTTTGGATAATTGAGGCAATCGAATTTGAAGGTTTGGGAAAAACACAGGAAGATTATTTACGTCAATTTCTACAACTTCGAATAGGGGAGGAGTTTGTAACAATACATTTACAAAACGATATTCAACAACTTTGGAATGTCGGCACTAATCAAAAAGTCGATGCTCAAGTCGATTCGTTGGTCAATCAAAAAGTTAGAATCACCTTTCATCTAAAAGAGAAAAAAACACTTTTGCCTATTTTAAATTTTGGTGGAATAAAAGATAATGTTTGGTTTCAAGCAGGATTTGTTGATTTCAATTGGCTGGGCAGAGGACATCAATTTTTAGCTTTTTACCAGAACACAGATAGTCGGCATGGGGGGCAAATTTATTATCGAATTCCTTATTTGAATCAAAAATGGGGTTTGGCATTTAATCTTTTGCAATGGAGATCACGGGAGCCTTTGTTCTTTTCAGAAGGTACGGTGAATTATGATTATAATAATTTTAGCTTGGGAATGGCGGTGATTCGGAATTTTGGATTTCGAAAACGGTTGGAATTAGGCGCTAGTTTTTTTAGGGAAAGTTATCAAAAAAGTGAATTGCAAACATTAGGTAATCCTCCTGGACCAGATGATTTGATTTTACCAAAAATTTCTTCCAAAGTAGAATACACTCATAATTTTTTGGATTACCATGATTTTTATTTGCAAGGTTGGGCAGCTCGTGGAATTTGGCAAACGGTTTATAATTTTGATGATGCAACGATTTTTAATAGTTTGATTTTGGAGGGAAAAAAATTCTATCGTTTTGGAAAAAATGGAAATTTAGCATTGCGAACTCGACTAGGAATCTCTACGAATAATAATTCTCCTTTCGCACCTTTTGTGGTGGATAGTCGAGTCAATTTGAGAGGTTCGGGAAATCGAATTGAGCGGGGAACGGCGCAGGCTATTTTGAATGTAGAGTATCGACACGCTTTTTTAGACTTGAATAATTGGGCGGTGCAAGGAGTGATTTTTACAGATTTGGGAAATTGGCGAACGCCTGGTGGGCAGTTGGATGAGTTGCTGAGTACGAGTGAATTGAGGCAATTTGTGGGAGGTGGTTTTCGGGTGATTTACAAAAGAATTTATGATGCGATTTTGCGAGTGGATTATGGAGTGGATATTTTTGATAAGGATCAGCGAGGAATTGTGTTGGGGATTGGGCAGTACTTTTGATTTTTTTTTGCCGCAGATTGGGCTGATTATTATGATAATCAGCCCAATCTGCGGCAAAAAAAAATCAAATCAAAACTGATAACTCACTCTAAGTGCATTAATAAATTTACATTTTTGAGTAGATTATTTTGTTTCTAGTTTTTGCTTTGAAAGCACGAGTTTATCTGGATAAATGACTGATTTCAAAGTGAAAGATAGGAACAAAAGAAACAGTCAAGAATGTAAGTTTATTATTGAACTTTGCCTTATTCATTTTTCTTTTTTTTCTTTTTTTAAAATAGTTTTAATTCCAAAGCCTTGTATTTTGCGCAAATCAAGTGAAGAATAAATGTTCATCTCTTTATAGGTAAAAATCTTTCCCTTCATTCTTTGACCTCTAAATCAGCAAAAGGGTTGATTCGCTGCACAGGTTTTCATTTTTTTTGAAATAAAATTTTTAACTTTAGAAAAAACTAGCCTTTCCTTGTGTTAACTTGCTGATTATCAATATTTTATAAAAATAATAAAAAATAAAGACTATGTTTCTAAAATTTATAAAATATGGCTTCCTTGCTGTATTCGTCACTTCAATTTCAATTTATTTAGTGGACCTTTGGGTGAAAAAATCTACGAGTGCGCAGATCTTTACTTCTGTAGATGAGATGCCTACCAACAAAGTTGGACTACTCCTAGGCACTCGAAAAATGCTTAGAAATGGAAATGTCAATTTGTATTATGCTTACCGAATTGATGCGGCTGAACAACTTTTTAAATCTGGAAAAATTGAATACATTCTCATCAGCGGAGACAATAGTCGAGAAGAATATGATGAACCTACCGATATGAAAAATGACCTAATCGCCAAAGGAATTCCTGAAAATAAAATCTATTTGGACTATGCTGGTTTTCGGACCTTAGATTCTGTTGTGCGAGCGAATGTGATTTTTGGACAAGAAAAATTTACGGTGATCAGTCAACCTTTTCACAATGAGCGAGCGATTTTTATTTCAGAAAAAAAAGGATTTAAAGCGATTGGATTCAATGCAAAAGATGTGAGTAGTCGATATGGTTGGAAAGTGAAAGTAAGAGAAAAATTGGCGAGAGTAAAAATGTTATTAGATATAGTGGTGGGGAAACAGCCGAAATTTTTTGGAGAAAAAATTGAAATCACGTAGAGACAAGGCATGCCTTGTCTCTGCGGAAAACATAAAACGATAGCTATGCAAAATATAAATAAGATTAAAATCAATTTAATTTTCCTATTTACTTTTTATTCCATTTATCTTTTTTCTCAAAATCCACTTTCGATTAATTTGCATTTTTATCATGGAATTACAGGGTTTAAAAAAGATATAGAAAATGCACGTGATAATTTTTATGCAAGAAGTTTTACGAAGATGGGGAATGAAATTTCTTTAGGGGTAGGAGTTAATTATATTTATGGAGTGGAAAAGAAATTTAGTTTAAGTGGAAATATTTTATGGAATTTTTATTCCTTTCAAGATCAGGTTGAATCATTCGGGGTATCATTTGGAAGAAGACAATATGAAGACAATTTAACTTTGACTTACGATTTTCAGTCGCTTTTAATTCCTTTAAAACTTAATCGGGACTTCAAATATTTTGGAATTTCTATTGGCTTAGTTCCTCGGATGCGTTCGAAGTCAAGAATAACATGGGAAAGCTTTAATTCGGGAACCTCGAATAATACAACCGATTACACCTATGAAGTATTTCAATTTTATGAAGGCATTCCGATCTCTCCATCTGAGCCAGCTATTATGAGATTTAAATCTAAATTTGATTTTCAATATTTAGTTGGAATTAATTATCAGGCAAGTGATAAGATTACTTTTAGAGTGGAATTTAGAAATCTTATTTTGAAAAATAAATTACAAATAGATAAACAGGATTTCATTGATCCAAATTCAGGAACGGTATCTTTAGGGGTGAGTTGGAAGATTTTTAAAAGAAAATAATTGGATAATATATTAAAACCTACTTCGCTTCATTATTCAACGATCGCCAATGCTCTAAATAATATTCCAACAAAATCGGCTGATCCAAATTATTCGGTAAAACATCTCCCACTCGCACATCTTTTGGAAAATAAAAAAGATGTTCCAACATTTCTTCCTCCAAATATTTTGTTGTAATTGTATTGTTATATTTTAGTTGCAATTCATTTCGAGAAGCTAAAATAAATCCCCAATTTCCAAAACTCGGCACATTGATCGAGTAGGGATAACGATACTGAAACCCAACGCTAGCAAGGGTTGCGTCGATACACCAAAATGCATTGGGTGTCAAAGTCGAACTCGTTGCTTGCGTGACAAACAAACCTTCGGGGCTTAAATTCCGCAAGACTAATTTGTAAAAAGCATTGCTGTAAAGTTTGGCGATACTTTCACTATTTGGATCAGGTAAGTCGCCGATAATCACATCGTAGGTTTCGTTTTTTTCTAATAAAAATTTAAAAGCATCTTCGTTAATGACGGTCACTTTTTTAGATTCCAAAGCGCCGCCGTTGAGCTTTTTTATCAAATCCATTTCAGTTGAAAGTTGGGTAATCGCAGGATCAATATCGACTATTTCTATTTTCTCAACATCATATTTTAGTATTTCTCGAGCAGCCAAACCTTCGCCTCCGCCGAGCAATAAAATCTTTTTTGGATGAGGATGTTGCATCATCGCCAAGTGAACAAGCGACTCGTGATAACGATATTCATCCCGCGACGAAAATTGAATTGCACCGTTAAGATACAATCGAAATTCGTTGGCATTTTTGGTCAAAGTAATATCTTGATACGAACTTTGTTTATTGTAAATGACTTGATGTTTGAAAATCCCATCGTTCCATCTTTTCATAAATGAAGTACTCACCGCAATGCTATAAACGATAATGGAAATCAAAATGGCGGAGATCAAAAAGAAGATTCGTTTCTTTAATTTAGGCAATGCAATTTCTTTTTGGAAAAAGATAAACGTCGCAATTCCCACCAAAATATTAAGCAATCCAAACAACAAAGATGATTTGTAAATTCCGACAAATGGCAATAAAAAAAATGGAAACAGAATCGTCGCAATCAACGCTCCCAAATAATCAAAAGTCAAAATCGTCGAAATATTATCTTTTAAAGAATAATCATCTTCTAAAATTCGAGTCAACAACGGCACTTCCAATCCTGTCAAAATTCCAATGATCGAAATAATAAAAAATACAAATAAATTATATCCTTCATAATCTGCATACAAAAAATAACCATAACAAAGCGGCACCGAGAATGCACCCACCAATCCTAATAACAATTCAATTACAACAAAATTATAAATCAAATTATCTTTAAAAATCTTCGAAACATATGCGCCCACGCCCATGAATGCCATGTAAAATCCGATGATGAGAGAAAATTGCTTCACACTATTTCCCAAAAAATAAGAACTCGCTGTAGAAATTAAAAGCTCATAAATGATGGAACACATACCTACTAAAAAGGTAGTGAGAATGAGGAAGGGTTTTTTATTTAACATAGAAATTTACTTGTTTTTATGTTCCCAACTCACAAAGTGACTAAAAGTTAGCTTGTGAGTAAGCCATGGATTTTCCATAATTTTTTTTAATTTAGCTTAAATCTTATCTTGTGTCTCTTAACCCAAGTTTTGTATGTAATACCTAACTTTTGATAAACCTTTTGGGAAACAAAATCCGTGGGGAATTATTTTTTCCCAACGGATAAAAAGTTAAGCATTAGATCCAGAATTTGTGTTAATAAATAAGGTAAAGTGCATTAATAAATTTACATTCTTGAGTAGATTATTTTGTTTCTAGTTTTTACTTTGAAAGCACGAGTTTATCTGGATAAATGACTGATTTTAAAGTGAAAAATAGGAACAAAAGAAACAGT
>Ga0114957_1002138_pt1 | contig 19468 bp, 19 predicted proteins | sample BantaG_FD_87175 | JGI IMG/M metagenome (GOLD analysis project Ga0114957, IMG submission 87175) | Marine algal microbial communities from Bantry Bay, Ireland - BantryBay_4 metaG | ecosystem: Host-associated > Algae > Red algae > Unclassified | place: Bantry Bay, Ireland | collected 2014-11-21 | reverse complement strand
GGCATTTATTTTTAGAAGAGCCTATTAGAAAAGATGTGGTCTACGCAGCGTATTACGAGAACCAAAATGAGAATTCTAATTTTTTATTAACCCCCGAGTTACAATTAGATATAATCGATTCAAAATTCGTAAAAATATTCATTCCATTATTCAGTCACGAAACTAAAAATGAATTACAAACTTGTGGTGAGTTTGAAGCCGATGAAGATATGTCCGATGATGAGAACAAGGCACTAAGAAGACAATTTTATATGAATTGTTGGATGAGCTACAATCAAGTCTTCTTAAATGGAAAAAGAATAACCGTTGATTTTACAAGGCATTTTCATCCTAGAACAGATCAGTATGGCTTATTAGGTTTCATTCAGTCATTCGAAATTGAAAATGGTAAAAACATACTTGAAGTCCAGAAAATTGCCGGTAAGGAAACCACTTCTGAATGGGTAATACCGTTTCATTATTTTTCAAAAGAGTGATAAATTTTGTTTAACCTTTTTCAATATTTCCTTAACAAATAGTTAAATGTTTTAGTCTTGGTATTTGTTTTTCTTACTTTAGAGTAAAAGAAAAATGTTATGAAAAAACTACGATTATTGCTTTTTATTTGTGCTTTGAGTACGTTTACTTCTAATTTAGTTGCTCAAGAAATTACGATGTTCCAAGGGTCTTTCGGTTTTGAATTTTACCAAGACAAAGACAAACTCACTTTCAAAGAAATTAATAAAATCATGAGTGAGAGTGTTGTTGCTGAGATGCATTGGCAAAAATCTAAAAAACAGTTGATTGGCGGTATGGCCGTTGGTGCTGTAAATTTTGGTTCGGCAATTTGGTTTTTGGTGAACGACCGCGATAGTAAGAACGTTGTGGCTCCTGCAATTACTTTTTTGGGTACGGGTCTTATTAGTTCGATTCTGTACAAGTGTGCTATGAAAAATAAGAAAAATGCCATTTTAGACTACAATGAAGCCTTGAGTACAAAAATGAGTATTCGCTTGGTGCCGACAAGCAGCGAAAATGGGGTAGGCCTAGCGCTGAAATTTTAGCTTGGCTTTACTGTTACTAGCCTGCCAATCAAAGTAAGCGTATTACTGAGTTGGTATAAGTTAAGTGATATTACCGGAGGCAATCGCCATAATTAGTAGGATTACCTAAATATTAAACAATAAAATAGCGCTGTTCAATTTGATTTTTCAATATTATCCTTACTTTAGCTGTTCAGTAACAAAATAATGACAAGACAATATTTCTGGAACCGTTTTTATTTTTACTTCTTTTTTAAGAGAAGCACGGGACTGTTGTAGTATATTGAAAACAAAAATATAATATGGAAGTCTCGCAAAAGCGAGGCTTTTTTGTTTTTGTAATTCTTTGAATGCCAAAAACATTCTGAATGTACTAGTGCTGAACCCGCCTTTCGTTGGGCAGGTTTATTTTAGTATTTCGGGATTTACAACAAAAATGAATTAAAATGGGTTTGAAAATAGCCATACAAGGTATAAAAGGGTCGAACCACCATCAAGTGGCGCGAGAATACTTTGAAGATAATATCGAATTGGTCGAATGTATGTCTTTCGATTATTTGGTAGATCATTTATTAGATGGCACAGCTGATAAAGGGGTTATGGCGATAGAAAACTCGATTGCCGGCTCCATTATTCCAAATTACAATTTAATCTATCACAATAAATTGCACGTGATTGGAGAACATTACCTCAATATTCATCACAACCTAATGGTCTTAAAAGGGCAACAAATAAAAGATATCGAAGAGGTGCGTTCGCACCCCATGGCGCTTTTGCAATGTAAAGAGTTCTTTCGTCAATATCCTATGATAAAGTTGGTTGAAGATGTTGATACGGCCGAAACCGCGAAACGCATACAAGACAAGCAACTAAAAAATATTGCAGCTATTGCACCAAAGGTTGCGGCAGATTTGTATGGTTTGGACACCGTAGCAAAAGACATTCAGACGATACAGAATAATGCCACTAGATTTATCATTGTAAAAACGACTAACAAAGAGTTTCCCAAAAAGGATATAAATAAGGCAACGGTACGCTTTATTACTGATCATAAACGCGGTAGTTTGGCTGCTATGCTCAATGTAATGAGCGATTGTAATTTGAATTTGACCAAAATTCAAAGCCTTCCTATTATTGAAAGCCCTTGGAAATATGCCTTCTTTGTTGACGTTACTTTCGATGGTTATGCCAATTTTGAAAAAGCAAAGGCATTATTGGACATCATGTCGGAAGATTTTAAAGTTTTGGGTGAATATAAAAATGCCAGATTATAATGCAGACTGCTGATAGACTTAAAACGGTTCAAGAATATTATTTTTCAAAAAAACTGAGAGAAGTACACGGACTCATGGCCAAGGGCCACCCAATAATTAACATGGGAATTGGTAGTCCAGACTTAGCTCCCCCTGAAAACGTTATCAGTGTAATTCAAAATGCAGTAACAGCTGCGGGTGTTCATGGGTATCAAAGTTATCAAGGTTTACCAGAATTACGCGATGCTATCGCTAGTTTTTACAAATCAAAATTTGGAGTTGAAGCAGATGCTACATCTGAAATTTTACCCTTGATGGGGTCAAAAGAGGGCATTATGCATATTAGCATGGCTTTTTTGAACGACGGCGACGGCGTACTGATTCCGAATCCGGGATATCCAACATACACTTCTGTTAGTAAATTGGTAGGAGCCGTTCCGAAGTATTACGATTTGATTGAAGATAAAGGTTGGTTTCCTGATTTGGAAGAATTAGAGAAGGAGGATTTATCTAAAGTAAAATTGATGTGGATTGGTTATCCGCACATGCCAACGGGAGCAACCGCTAGCAAAGCGCAGTTTGAAAAGTTGCTGGATTTTGCAAAACGAAATAATATTCTTTTAATTAATGACAATCCGTATAGTTTTATTTTAAATGAAAAGCCCACAAGTATTTTAAGTATTGATGGTGCTAAAGATGTCGCCTTGGAATTAAATTCCTTAAGCAAAACCTTCAACATGGCAGGTTGGCGCGTTGGTATGGTTTTAGGGAATGAAGAAAACTTAAAATCCATATTAAAAGTAAAAAGTAATATGGATTCTGGAATGTTCTACGGAATTCAAAAAGGAGCGATTGCGGCTCTAGAAAGTTCTCAAGAATGGTTCGACAGTATGAATAAAGTGTATTCTAGTCGAAAAGAACTAATGCTGCAACTAGTAAATAAACTCGGGTGTACTTATGATTCGACTTCCGTTGGGTTGTTTGTTTGGGCGAGATTACCTCAGGGAGTGTCATCTGCCGAAAAATTCATTGATGATATTTTATACGATAAAGATATTTTCATCGCACCAGGAACTATTTTTGGAAGTAACGGAGAAGGGTATATAAGGTTTTCACTTTGTGTAACTGAGGAGAAGATACAAGAGGCGATTGAGAGATTTTGAAAAGCAGACGGAAAGAATAAAGACGAAATGAGCAAAGACTAAAAGAGAAGAACAAAATAGATCGAATACAAACTGAAAAACGACATTTATTTTTTGTTTTTCCATCCTTTTGTCTTTTCGTTTTTCATCCAAAGAAAAAAATGAACATATTTATAATCGGTATCGGATTAATTGGCGGCTCAATGGCCAAGGATATCAAGCACATTGTGCCTGATACTAAAATCTATGGCATTGATGCAAGTGAAGCACATTTAGAAGAAGCGTTTGCGTTGAACCTGATTGATGTAAAGGCTAATTACGCTGATTTAGGTCTTGCTGATATGGTGATTGTATCTATTCCTGTGGATGTTCTGGTAACAGAGCTTCCCAAAATATTAGATGTAGTAAATGATGATTGTGTGGTTTTTGATGGGGGTTCTACAAAGAACTTAATCTGCAAACAATTAGAAGATCATCCGAAGCGCAGAAATTATTTGGCTTGCCACCCCATTGCAGGTACAGAATTTTCTGGTCCGTCGGCAGCGATTGAAGGCTTGTACGATGGGAAGACGAATATTATCTGTGAAGTAGAGAAGACTGCTTTCAAGTTACAAGAAAGGGCATTAGAGTTATTTCAAAAAATGGGAATGCGTATTCGGTATATGAATCCTGAAGCACATGACAAGCACATTGCGTATGTCTCCCATTTGTCACACATCAGTTCTTTTATGTTAGGAAAGACGGTTATTGAGAAAGAGAAAAATGAACGCGATATTTTTGACATGGCAGGTTCAGGTTTTGAGAGCACCGTGCGTTTGGCAAAAAGTTCACCAGCAATGTGGACGCCCATTTTCGAACAGAATAAAGATAATGTTGTAGAAACACTTGATGAGTATATTCAGAATCTAGAAGAATTTAAGCAAATGCTTTTAGAGGATGATTTTGAAGGAATATATAAAGAGATGAATAGTACCAATAAGATCAAAGAAATTTTGAATGGTATTTCTTTGAACAAGAAATGAAAAAGAGAGTCAAGATGCTAAGAGCCAAGAATAAAGACTAAAGAACAGAGAGAAGAGACAAGTTACAAGTTTTCAGTAGGCAGTAGCAGTTGGCAGTAAAAAGTTATCTGTGAATCTTGGTGTAATAATTCGCAACAATAAGTATTAGTGATAATTAGTGAAATTCGTGTCCAATTTTGACACGTAAATAATAAATTTAAAAGTCAGAACTAAACGAAAATGTAATGGAGAATACAAAAGAAATGAGAACATGGTTGGATGATATGGGTTTAGACCATCCACTAGTAATAGCAGGGCCATGTAGTGCAGAAACCGAAGAACAAGTATTGGGTATAGCCCACAGCTTGAAAGATACCGATGTCAACTATTACAGAGCCGGTATCTGGAAACCGAGAACACGCCCCGGAAATTTTGAAGGTGTTGGTGCTTTGGGTTTGAAGTGGCTCCAAAAAGTGAAAGCAGAGACTGGGATGAAAACGTGTACTGAGGTCGCAAATAGAGCCCATGTAGAGCTAGCTTTAGAGCACGATGTTGATTTACTATGGATTGGCGCACGATCTACTGTTAGTCCATTTATCATGCAAGAATTGGCCGATGCCATGGCAGGTACCGAGAAAATTGTTTTGGTAAAGAACCCAGTAAATCCTGATTTGGCTTTGTGGTTGGGTGGTATTGAGCGTTTGTATACAGCGGGTATAAAAAATTTAGGGGCGATTCATAGAGGATTTTCAACCTATGAGAAAACGAAATACAGAAACATTCCTGAATGGCAGTTGGCAATTGAGTTTCAAAATAAATTTCCTGATTTACCATTAATAAACGATCCATCGCACATTACCGGAAAGCGTGATATGATTTTTGATGTGTCTCAAACGGCATTGGATTTAAACTTTGACGGACTGATGATAGAAACACATCACGATCCAGACAATGCGTGGAGCGATGCTGCACAGCAAGTAACTCCCGACCGTTTGGTTCAGATTATGAGAGATTTGAGAATCAGGAAAGAATCAGACCCTGAAGCCGAGTACAACAGTCAACTGAGTAACCTTAGAGCCCAGATCGATGTTATCGACAATCAATTGATCGATACTATGGGAAAACGTATGAAGATCTCAGATGGTATTGGTCAGTTGAAAAAAACAAGAAACGTAGCTGTGTTGCAATCAAACCGTTGGAACGAGATTCTAGGTAAGATGATTCTAGAAGGAGAAACAAAAGGGTTGAGCGAAGAATTTGTACTTCGTATGTTCAAGGCAATTCACCAAGAATCTATAAATCATCAAGAGAAAATAGTAAAGGCATAATTTATAGTGCAAGCATTGGATAAAGCGGGATGAACGGTAAAGGTTCATCCCGTTTTTTTATAAGAATAGTCAAAAAGAAAAGTTGTTATTTTGTATTGTCTTAAATTACTTCAGGAGAATAGTAATAAATGAAAGGAACAGCCTATAAATCTACAGGAAGTTGGTACACGGTCAAAACCGATGAAGGTGACTTTTATGAATGTAGAATCAAAGGTAAATTTCGCATACAAGGTATAAAAAGTACAAACCCCGTTGCTGTTGGCGATGTTGTCGAATTTGAGTTAGAGGAATTGGGCGATGATACCGTTGGTACGATATCAGGTATCGACGAAAGACGAAATTACATCATCCGAAAGTCGGTCAACCTTTCTAAGCAGACCCATATAATCGCTTCTAATTTAGATGTTGTTTTTTTACTCATCACACTAAATAATCCGACTACCTATACCGTTTTTATAGACCGTTTTTTGGTTACGTCTGAGGCCTATGATATTCCAACAGTTTTGCTGTTCAATAAAATCGATACCTATTCTGATGAGGAATTGAAAGAAGTCAAATTTTTGGCGTCTACCTATCGGCAAATAGGGTATACCTGCATCGGCATATCGGCTAAAACGGGAAAAAATATTGATCAGGTTAAAGCGCTTATGAAAGGGAAGACCAGCATGTTCGCAGGCCACTCGGGTGCAGGTAAATCTACATTGGTAAACGCAATTGAACCGGAGTTAGATTTGAAAACAGCTTCTATTTCCTCACAGCATTCGCAAGGGCAACACACCACTACATTTGCAGAGATGTTTGATATGGAGTTCGGTGCGCGAATCATCGACACACCAGGGATAAAAGGTTTTGGTATTGTAGATATGGATGCAGATGAAATTGGAGATTATTTTCCTGAGTTCTTTAAGCTAAAAGAACATTGTAAGTTTAATAACTGCCTACATATAGATGAGCCGATGTGCGCCGTAAAAGAGGCCTTAGACGAAGATAAAGTTTCTTGGAGCCGTTATCGCAGCTATGCGCAAATGGTGACGGGAGAAGAAGAAAACTATAGGACAGATATACACGGTAAAAAATAGTGAGAGCAATAATCCAAAGAGTTTTAAAGGCAAGTGTAACAGTTGATGATAATTGCGTCGCTAAAATTTCGCAAGGTATACTCCTGTTACTGGGTGTTGAGAACGAAGATGGAAAAGAAGATATCGAATGGCTTGCAAGAAAAGTGGCCAATCTCAGAATTTTTAATGATGCAAAGGGCGTTATGAATCTTTCTCTTTTGGACATAGGTGGTGATGCTATTGTTGTTAGTCAGTTTACATTGCACGCCAGTACTAAAAAAGGAAACCGGCCATCTTATATTAAAGCTGCCAGACCAGATGTTGCCGTTTCGTGCTATGAGCAATTTGTAGCGCAACTGGAAAACGAATTGGGTAAAAAAGTGGGCACAGGAGTATTTGGGGCGAATATGCAGGTCGAATTGTTGAATGATGGTCCTGTGACTATAAGTATTGATACTAAAAACCGAGAGTAAAATCTCATATTTTCCCTATGTTTGATATAAGAAATGTAGGAATATTACGTTGTGTTCCTAAGACCAAACACCGACCAATGCGCTTTTTTTCTGTTAAGTTCTCTTCTTTTTGCCATGTTTTCATTTGCTCGGGAAAGCAACTATCAATCCTTACTTTTAGATAAGAGTCTGACCGATCACGCTAATGCTGTTGTTCGTTTGGATTATATGGATATTCAGTTGGCATCCTATAAATCAATGAAATACACGGTGCATCAAGTGGTAACCGTGTTGAATAAGCAGGGCAGGAAAAATGCGAGAAGCTATGTTGGTTATGACAAGGAGACTAAAATCAAAAGTATTGAGGCATACGTTTATGATAGATTTGGAGAGGAGATTGAGCACTTTAAGAAAAAAGATTTTAAAGACGTAAGCGCAGCAGACGATTTTTCGCTCTACATAGATGATAGGGTACTGCAGCTAAATTATACCCCAGTATAATACCCGTACACCACGGAGTTCAAATACGAGGTCGAGACAAGCGATACTGCTTTTTTTCCGCCTTGGTATTTTTTGCCGGGCTATATGGTAAGCGTTGAAAAAAGTCGCTATACCATCGCCTACGATTCAGAGGAAGACAAACCGGAAATAAAAAAGCACAATCTTGATAAGATAGAGGTTATTGAGACTGAAACTCCTAGAAAAATTATATTTGAGGCAAATACCGTTCCTACAATTAAAGCTGAAAGTTTGAGCCCTTTGTTTAGAGATATTGCCCCAAGGCTCGCCGTTCGATTAAAGAAATTTAATTTAAAAGGGCAAGAGGCTAGCGTAAGCAATTGGAGCGAACTTGGGACATGGATGAATACTGCCCTTCTAAAAGACAGGGATGTGCTTGATGAGGCTACCATTGCGAAAGCTAAGAACTTGGTTTAAGGTGTTTCTGATGATTTAGAAAAAGCAAAGATAATCTACCAATACGTTCAAGATAATACGCGATATATTAGTGTTCAAATCGGTATCGGTGGTTGGAAACCAATAAGTGCGATTGATGTAGATCGGGTGAAGTACGGTGATTGTAAAGGGCTCTCAAATTATACTCATGCGATTTTAAAAACCGTTGATGTCGCCTCCTATTATACGGTAATTCAAGCCGGTAGCCAAAAGGTCGACTTTGACTCTGATTTTGCTGCTATGCAGGGTAATCACGCTATTTTGGCGATACCCTACAAGAATCAATATTATTGGATAGACTGTACCTCTCAAACCCATCCGTTTGGTTTTGTTGGCGATTTACCGACGACCGAAATGCGTTGATAGTTACCCCTGAAGGAGGTAAAATCGTTAAAACAGTTGCTTACTTGAACGAACAGAATTACCACAAACACTCGCTGAAAATAGTTTGTCGTCAGAAGGGAATATCACCGCAGATGTTTATATTACGACAAAAGGAATACAATATGATAATAGATTTTTCTTGAAAAAAAGACCGAAGAAGATATTATTAAGTACTACAAGAATTATTGGGATAATATTAATAATCTAAACATAAAACAGTACGCTTTTTAGAATGATAGGGATAGTGTGGTGTTTAAAGAGAAAGTTGTTATCGAAGCAACAGATTATACTTCGTTAAGTGGAGACCGCATTTTGTTTGCTGTGAATGCACTTAATAAAAACAACTTTGTTCCTGATCGGTATCGCAATAGAAAACAGGATTTTGAAATACGACGAGGTTTTTTAGATGAAGATGAGTTTACTGTTCATTTACCTAATGGTTTCGTGCTGGAAGCGTTACCTGAATCAAAAAAAGAAGAGACAGAATTCGGCACTTATGAACGAAATCTTGAATACGATAGTGACACAAATACCTTAGCCTACAAAAGAAGTCTGTTGATAAAAAAAGGTTCCTATTCCAAAGACAAATTATACAGAGCCTTTAGAAAAAAAGTATCTGGAGCTGATAATGTCATTCCGTTTTTCCCCACTTTAGATCGCTTAAATTATATTATCGCGCATGCTAAAATAGGTGATAAAGATTACTATATGGATGCGACTAAAGAGTTCAGTAATATTAATGTATTTCCTGTGCGTGATTATAATTGGGGAGGGGTTCTGGTTGATAATCCGAATAAAAATTGGAAGCATATTTTTAATATTGACCCAATAAAGTCGTCAAATCGATATGCATTAAATGTTATTTTAAACGAAGATGGTTCTACTAATGGTACCTATAGATGCGCACTAGCAAACCACAGTGCCTATCAATTCAGAGATAAAATGAAAGATAAAGATTTAGATAGCCAAATCGAACTGCAAGAAAACGAGTTTCTAGGAATTGAAATAGACGCATATAAATTAAAAAATGCTAATACTTATGAGGGTACTGTATCTGAGGCCTTTGATTTTGTTACAGTTGATATGGTTAGTCTTGCAGGGGACAAAATGTATGTTTATCCGATGCTTTTTCTTAGAACCGAAGAAAACCCTTTTAAGCAAGAAATCCGGGAATTTCAAATATATAGCACAAAGCAATGGCCAAAAAATCCAATTATCAGTTACCTTTGAGATTAGCAACGCGATGATATCTGCCACAAATCATATTTTTCTAAAAGAATATTTCAATCAAATAATTAAGAAGCAGGCAGAGCAAATAGTGCTTACCAAAGTATAAATGATGAACCTACAAAACGCACAACAAGCCGTTGATGATTGGATTAAAGAACATGGTGTTCGCTATTTTAACGAGCTAACCAATATGGCGCAACTTACAGAAGAGGTTGGTGAGGTAGCGCGAATCATTGCACGCCGTTACGGAGAGCAGAGCGAAAAAGAATCTGACAAAGACAAAGATCTTAGCGAAGAACTGGCCGATGTGCTTTTCGTAGTGTTGTGTTTGGCAAACCAAACAGGCATAGATTTGCAAACAGCTTTTGATAAAAAATTGAATTTAAAAGCAAAGCGAGATCACGACCGTCATCAAAATAATAAAAAGCTCAAATAACACTATATTTGGGCTTTTATTTTTATAAAATTCTCATATTGAAATTAGACCTTTCCCGTCCGAATACATTGCTGCTCAAGTCACATATTTCTATAACCGGTTCAAAGAGCGAATCGAATAGATTGTTGTTACTTCAGGCGCTTTATCCGAATTTGAAGATTTCCAATATTTCCAATTCTGATGATGCAGGCGTTATGCAAAAAGGTTTGGCAATAGACAGTGGTACGGTTAATATTCACCATGCAGGTACGGCAATGCGCTTTCTTACGGGGTATTTTGCATCTCAAGAAGGCAAAGAGATTACCCTAACAGGTTCGCAGCGTATGACCGAACGACCGATAAAAATTTTAGTAGAAGCCCTCAGAGAATTGGGTGCCGATATTTCATATGAACAAAACGATGGCTATCCCCCAATTAAAATAATAGGAAAGAGAATTGCAAATAACAAAGTTAGTCTGCCTGCAAATATCAGTAGTCAGTATATCTCTTCATTGTTACTAATTGCACCCAGTTTGGAAAATGGGCTAGAACTTGACTTAATTGGCAAAATTACTTCGGTGCCTTACATTAAAATGACATTAGGCTTATTGGCCGAGATAGGTGTCGAAAGCTACTTTGAAGGCAACCTTATCAAGGTGCTCCCTAAAACCGCTGTTGATTCTAAAACGCTAACCGTTGAGTCTGATTGGAGTTCTGCTTCTTATTACTACAGTTTAGTGGCTTTGGCCGATGTAGGTTCCGAAATAAAATTATCTGCTTATAAAACGAATAGCTTACAAGGCGATAGTGTGCTAGCGACTATTTACCAGCAACTGGGAGTTGAGACTGCCTTTGAGGGCAATAACATCACTTTAAAGAAAACGACAAATTTGAAACCAGAGACCTTAAAGCTCGATTTGAGCAATGCGCCAGATATTGCACAAACGATTGCAGTTACCTGCTTTGGTTTGGGAATCGGCTGCCACCTAACGGGTCTGCATACCTTAAAAATAAAGGAGACCGATCGTCTTCAGGCTCTAAATATCGAATTATCCAAGTTGTGCGCTAAAATTTCGGTCACCGATAAAGAGTTGATTTTATCCGTCTCGGATAAGATTATTCCAGAAGTTTCGATTGACACCTATAACGACCATAGAATGGCCATGGCGTTTGCACCATTAGCTTTGAAAACATCACTTATTGTTAACGATGCAGGAGTGGTATCCAAGTCCTATCCTGATTTTTGGGAGGATTTAAAAACGGTTGGCCTTCAAATTGCCAAAATCTAAAATTAATTAAACTGGTATTTACTTGACAACCCCTATATCGGGGTCGTATATTTGCAGCCGCAAACCGATAACTTAAATCTCGTTAATGAAACTATCTCATTTTAGCTTTGAATTGCCCGATAATCTATTGGCAGAATATCCTGCAGAGAACAGGGATGAGTCAAAATTAATGGTCATTCACAAAGAAACTGGAAAAATTGAGCATAAAATGTTCAAAGACATGATCGATTATTTTGATGAAGGTGATGTTATGGTATTGAACAATACCAAAGTTTTTCCTGCTCGTTTGTATGGCAACAAGGAAAAAACAGGCGCACGAATCGAAGTTTTTTTACTTCGAGAATTAAATGAAGAACAACGTCTTTGGGATGTATTGGTAGATCCTGCCCGAAAAATACGTATTGGTAACAAATTGTATTTTGGTGAAGATGAAGATTTGGTAGCTGAGGTAATCGATAATACTACATCTAGAGGAAGAACACTACGTTTTTTATATGACGGTTCTTATATCGATTTTAGAAGAAAATTACGTGCATTGGGTGAAACCCCTTTGCCAAAATATATCAAAAGAACTGTCGAGCCTGAAGATGAGCAACGGTATCAAACGATTTATGCTAAGCATGAAGGCGCTGTTGCAGCGCCAACCGCCGGCCTTCACTTTTCGAAACATTTGTTAAAGCGTTTGGAAATCAAAGGAATTGATTTTGCGGAGCTTACGTTGCATGTTGGTTTGGGTACTTTTAACCCTGTTGAGGTTGAAGATCTTTCCAAGCACAAAATGGATAGTGAGGAATTGATTATCGATGAAAAGACTACCGAAATCGTTAACAATGCCAAGAACCAAAAAAGAAGAATATGCGCTGTAGGTACTACCGCGATGCGCGGTTTGGAAAGTGCCGTTTCTTCTAGCCACATGCTAAATACATTTGACGGGTGGACGAATAAGTTCGTTTTCCCCCCGTATGAATTTAGTATCGCCAATGCTATGGTCACCAACTTTCACTTGCCAAAATCTACTTTATTGATGATGGTATCTGCCTTTATGGGGCACGATTTGATGAAAAAGTCGTACAAAGAAGCTATTTTGGAGCAGTATAAATTCTACTCTTATGGTGATGCGATGTTGATAATTTAAGACGTTACTTTTGATTCCTGCGCAGGTGGGAATCTGTTTAATCAAGTAATATAAATCCCTCTTTATAATTTTAATAAATTTAAAGAGGGATTTTTAGTGCCACCATCCATGCAAGTCAAAAAGAAAGACATACGAGCCTTAACCAAAGAACAACTTAGAGATTTCTTTGTAGCGAATGGTGATAAAGCTTTTCGCGGCAACCAAGTTTACGAATGGCTTTGGCAAAAGGCCGCCCATTCTTTTGATGCAATGACCAATATTTCAAAAGAGACCCGCGAATTGTTGGAGGCTAATTTTGTAATCAACCATATCAAAGTAGATCAAATGCAGCGGAGCAAAGACGGTACTATCAAAAATGCCGTACGCTTGCACGATGATTTGATTGTAGAATCGGTTTTGATTCCTACAAGTACGCGTACCACGGCTTGCGTATCTAGCCAGGTGGGCTGCAGTTTGGATTGTAAGTTCTGTGCCACCGCTAGGCTAAAGCGAATGCGTAATCTGAATCCGGATGAGATTTACGATCAAGTGGTAGCCATTGATAATGAAAGCCGTTTGTATTTTAATAGGCCGCTCAGTAATATTGTTTTTATGGGTATGGGCGAACCGCTCATGAACTATAACAACGTGCTTAAAGCAATTGAAAAGATAACCTCGCCCGAAGGCTTGGGCATGTCACCAAAGCGAATTATTGTCTCTACTTCCGGAGTTCCAAAGATGATACGTAAAATGGCAGACGAACAGGTGAAATTTAAACTGGCAGTGTCATTGCATTCGGCCATTGATGAAATTCGAACTTCGATTATGCCTTTTAATGCCACATTTACCTTGGCAGATTTACGAGAATCCCTCGAATATTGGTATGCCAAAACCAAAAGCCGAATCACCTACGAGTATGTGGTTTGGAACGGTATAAACGATACTCAAAAAGATGCGGATGCGTTAGTTGATTTTTGCAGGTTCGCACCGTCAAAAGTAAACCTGATCGAGTACAACCCTATTGATGATGGGGAGTTTCAGCAAGCGGGCAACAAGGCTATCGAAATGTATGTTGCTACTCTGGAACGAAATGGTATTACGGTAACCGTACGTCGTTCAAGAGGTAAGGATATAGATGCCGCATGCGGTCAGTTGGCGAATAAAAGCTAAAAAAGGCCATTGCACCGTAAAGTGCTAATGGCCTTTATTAAATAGTTATGGCAGTGATATTACTCTGCCATTTGTGCTTTTAATTCAGTAATGGTTTTAGCCATTACAACGCCTGGTATCTTAACAGGTGCTGCAACTTCTGCCATAAAAGTACCTTTTACTTCTCCTGTCTTGTACGTTGTAAAACCTACACGGTATAAACCGGCAACTATAGCTTTTGTAGGATTGCTAGTATCGCTGGAGTATCTTAAGAGCGAGTTGTAATCATTTCCACTTGGCTGTGTTGGCATCTCAGAGCTATCATCGTTGCTCTCGAATGTTACCCAGTTGGCGCTTTTGGCACCTTCTTCGGTTACACCATCCTTAGATACAATATCAGAACGCTCTAAAGTAATGTAGGTATCAAAGAAATCCTCAGAACCTTTATTGTCCAAATAGCCTTTAGATTCTATAGCGCCTTTCATTTTGTCTTTTACAGGCGATACCATTCGAACACCAAGTTCTGGAGCTGCTATCGGCACCCAAACATAGATGTAATAGAATTTTTTATTGTCCTTTACTTCATCTTCGTTTCCTGGAGACGCATAGCCCAAATACTTAATTGAATCGGTGTAGGGCACCTTAATCGTTTTTGGTCCTATCTTTTTTTCGATTGAACTTCCGAACTTTTTCAGCTTTTGTGCGTTGGAGGTGAAGGCTACACCAAATAAAAGAATTGCCATTGGTACTAAAGTACTTGTTTTCATTTATAAAATTTATGGTTAATAATTATACAAATTTCAAATAAAACAAAGAACATGATACCCCTTTTGGTAGGTAAAACAACATCCCTCTTTATAGGGGTGCTGTTTTACCCATCAGCGGAACGATGTTATTGATAGCCCAGCAAGCTTTATCGCTATATTTTACTTAATTTTATCATTGGTAGGGTCAAAAAAATTAAATGAACATGACCATTTGAAAATAGTATCCCAAATAAAAGATCCCATTCGGGAAGAAATGGAACTTTTTGAATCGAAGTTTCGCGATTCGATGTCTTCTAAGGTCGCTCTTCTGAATCGTATTACGTATTACATCGTAAACAGAAAAGGCAAGCAAATGCGGCCTATGTTCGTTTTCCTGACCGCAAAACTTCTGAACAATGGTCAAGTTAATGAAAGAACATATCGTGGAGCGGCGGTTATAGAATTGATTCATACCGCCACCTTAGTGCATGACGATGTGGTAGATGAAAGTACCAAACGCCGTGGTTTTTTCTCTATTAATGCCTTATGGAAGAATAAAATCGCCGTTTTAGTAGGCGATTTTTTATTGTCAAAAGGCCTACTTCTATCTATCGATAATGGTGATTTTGATTTGCTACGAATTATTTCAGTTGCGGTTAGGGAAATGAGCGAGGGCGAACTATTACAGATTGAAAAGGCAAGACGTCTTAATATTACGGAGGAAATCTACTACGACATCATCCGCCAGAAAACAGCTACTTTAATTGCCGCTTGTTGCAGTTTAGGCGCTTGTTCTGTGCAGCCAGATGCCCCCGATGTAGAAACTTTTCGAAAGTTCGGGGAGCTTTGTGGCATGGCCTTTCAGATAAAAGACGACCTTTTTGACTATGGTACCGAAGCCATTGGCAAACCCACAGGAATTGATATCAAAGAGCAAAAAATGACCTTACCTCTTATCTATACGTTGAACAATTGTTCAAATGATAAAAGAAAGTGGATAATTAACTCCATCAAAAATCACAATAAGAACAAAAAGCGGGTTAAAGAGGTCATTACATTCGTAAAGGAGCAAGGCGGGCTCGATTATGCGGTCCAAAAAATGCTAGACTATAAAAATGAGGCACTTGATCTATTAGAATCATATCCAGAATCAACGTATAAGGCTTCTTTGAAGTTGATGGTAAATTATGTAGTTGATCGTAAGAAGTAATTCATATGCGTCATTGCAAGGATCATTGATAGAAGTTAAACTTACCGCAAAGATTTAAGCGACGAAGCGATTTATCACTTTAGGACACAAAATAGACAGATTGCTTCGTCGCAAAAAAGCTCCTCTCAACGGCGATAAGGTGATTTTTTAAAAAACTTCAAGTCCTAGGCAACGTTTTTGAAACATCATACGTCTATTCTAATAGAAGATAACCAAAACTATTTTGAAGATTATTTCATTCTATAAAAATGAGAAGCAGCTGATTAAGAAATCGGCATTGGGCAATCGAGAAGCGCAACAGCATCTTTTCGAAAAATACAGTCCAAAAATGCTAGGTGTATGTCGCCAATACATTAAGGATATCCATTTTGCAGAAGATGTAATGATCGAAGGATTTGTAAAGGTTTTTAAAAGCTTGGATACTTTTCGATTTGAAGGAAGTTTCGAAGGTTGGATGCGAAGAATAATGGTGCGTGAAAGTATTTCGTTTCTTAGAAAACGACAGTTCATTGTTTATGATGACAGTGTGTACGAGCAGGTTTCCGAACAAAGCGAACCACTGTCTACAGACTTGGATGTAGCACATATTCAAAACTTGATAGATAATCTACCGGAAGGATATAGAGCAGTGTTCGGCTTATTCGCTATTGAAGGGTATTCGCATACCGAAATAGCGGAATTATTGAATATTTCGGAAGGGACCTCAAGATCCCAACTGTTTAAATCAAGAAAAATGCTCAAAGAAAAATTAAAGCAACAAAATATCATAGGTTATGGCACCGAATAAGTTTGAAAAACATATAAAAAAGCAGCTTGCAGATCGTGAGATTCGACCTTCTGCAAATGCTTGGGAAAAGTTGTCAGAAAAATTGGATAGTGCTCCTGCACACTCTAACAAGAGAAATTATTTCTGGTATGGCATTGCCGCAAGTTTTATCATAGTATTGGTTACCGTATTTCAATTTTTCGGTACGGATCAGGACAGCCAAATAATTACAGAGAAAGTGGTAAGTATTCCTAAGGTTACCGAAGAAAAAACACTACCTGTAGTCGAAGAGAAAAATTCTAAGGAAGTGGTGGTCAAGCAGAATACGGAAAATAAAAATTTGCCAAAACCTTATTCCGTTCAGCCATCTGAATCGGACATTGCAGATTTAAATAGTGTTACTGATTCTAATAAATTGCTAACGGAAGAAAAGAAGAACTATAGGCCGAAAATATCAAAAGCCGTAATCGATTTAAAAATTGAAGAGGTTTTATTGGAAATAGAGGGCCTTAAAGGCAAGTTGGCAGTATCGGATGCTGAAATTGATTCGTTGCTGCGGTTGGCGCAACAAGAGCTATTAATTAAACCGATTTATAAGAATGATACTGCTATTAATGCTGAGGCTCTTTTAGCGGATGTCGAGCACGAGTTGGACACATCATTTCGAGATCAAATTTTTGAAGCTTTGAAAGAGAGTTTGACAAAGGCCAGAACCGCGGTCGCAAATCGAAATAAATAACCAAAAAATTTAATCGTTTCTAAGTTGCCCTTGACATATAAACTAAAGGGCCGGACGGAGTTTATTCATCAATCTGCTCTTTATGATGAAGAGTGTTAATCAAAATCAAATAATCATGAAAACGATCATTACGTATTTATTACTGGTATTATTAACTTTTAGTGTCAACAAGATATTGGCGCAAGAGGATGAAATCCTTACAGCTAAAATAGCACTGTTAGAAAAGAAAAAAAAGGATGTTGAAACCATAGAGCGCGACGCTTTAAAAATAGCTGTCGAGCTTATTATGAAAAGAGAAGAAAGCGGTGAAATATCGAAAGATGAAGCCAAGGCGTTAAAGTTGGCCGTTGCGGAAAAGCACGCTAAGAATATTCAGAACAAACAGGCAATTCTTCAAAATACAATTGAATTGTTACAACGTGGAGGAACGGATAATCTGAATACAGAAATGAGTCGTATTGAAATCGCTTTTGGTGGTGATGATTCTAAAGGCGATGTATTGTTCGGGGTTAAATACAATTCAGGAAAACAAGAAAAAGTTATTTATGATAGGCGCACCTACGGTGATCCTGTTATCGCTTTTGGTCTGAATAATGCTTTGATCGAGAATCAATCTTTAGAAGATTCGCCTTATAAGATCGGTGGAAGTCGTTTTTTTGAAATTGGTTGGGCCTGGCGTACAAGAGTATTCAAGAATTCGAACTTTCTTCGTCTGCACTATGGAGCATCCTTTCAGTTTAATGGGCTAAAACCAAAAGACAACCAATATTTCGTGGTCAACGACGGTCAGGCCGAACTGGAAACATTTGATTTGGATTTGAATAAATCAAAATTCAGAATGGACAATCTTGTATTCCCAGTTCATTTTGAGTTTGGACCTTCAAAATTGCGCGAAACCGAAAACAGTATTCGGTATTCCCTCAGAAATAAGTTTCGGATTGGGCTTGGAGGGTATGCCGGTTTTAATGTAGGAACTAGACAAAAACTCAAGTATTCAATCGATGGTGATAGGGTGAAGGATAAGTTGAAAAGGGGTTATAATACGAGCAGTTTCGTGTACGGCCTTAGTGGTTATGTCGGGTTTGACGGCGTGCAACTGTATGCTAAATATGATTTAAGCCCCATATTTAAAAATGCTGCCGTTGAGCAACGTAATATTTCGCTAGGTGTTCGTTTTGATTTGGATTAAAAAACACCTTGCTTTAGGTTAGGTATATGGGGCGGCTACTTAACACTATAGATTAATTGAGCATTCCCATTTAGTATTTGGAGCTTAGTAGGTTGCCAATGACATTTAATTAGAAAATTGCTATTCTAAGTTAGTAGGGCTACGTTAGCTATTGCCACGGCTATAAAGCCGTGGTTTTAATAAAAAACAGAAAGGCTTTAGTCAAAACTGTGTGTGGTTTGGCTAAAGCCTTTAGTGCTGTTCGATTTTATCCTCCACGTAAGTGAGGAGGATATTGAATGAAGATATTAAGTTTGAATTAAAACCTTAACTATATATAATTGTATTGCCGGCTGGCGGGCTTGCATTAAATTTTAGAAATGGCTTTGAGCTTCCTAATTAGTGGAAAAACGTCTTAACTGGGTTGATGTAAACGTCCATTCAGGGGTGATAAGTTCTGTGGAAATGTCTGAAAGTTTATACCAGGGACTGATTAAGTCGGTATTCGGATTTTGAAGTAATTGAATTTCTTGAGCAGGCATGTAGCTCTGCGCCATAAGGAACACTTTTTCACCGTTCGATTTATTGTTAGCCATATCTACTACGATAACCGCATGCCCAGGAAACCCTCCTTTTATAAATACATCTCCAACTTTCATATTTTCCAAAGAAACGGATTCCGTTTCTTTTTCTAAAGATGCCGTGCCGGCATAGCTAAAGACCATTTCTAAATATTTCCAAAAGCTTTTTGCAGAGTCTGAAGCTTGGGCACTTTTTTTCCAAGAAACCTTGTTGCCGTTTACCACGATTCGCTTTCCCTTTCGCCATGTGGCATAATCCGCGGTAAAGCCATTTGTGAAATTAAAGTGGATACTGTCGTATTTCTTATGCTTAAATAAATAATCGGCCCTTAAACGCATTACCGCATCGGCACATTGGTGTAAGTCTCGCTTTCCTATTGGCAAATCAACTACCGCAGCATATACGTTATCATTTGCTTTAGGTCGACCATCAAAATAGTTAACCTCAGAACCAACTTCTTTTAACG
>Ga0114957_1002132_pt1 | contig 19510 bp, 17 predicted proteins | sample BantaG_FD_87175 | JGI IMG/M metagenome (GOLD analysis project Ga0114957, IMG submission 87175) | Marine algal microbial communities from Bantry Bay, Ireland - BantryBay_4 metaG | ecosystem: Host-associated > Algae > Red algae > Unclassified | place: Bantry Bay, Ireland | collected 2014-11-21 | reverse complement strand
TGCCTTCTTGCAAGAAAGAATCTCTGGTATGAGAGTCGTCCAAATCTTCAATGCAGAAGAACAAGAGATGGCAAAATTTAAAAAAATCAACAGAACATATACAAAGGCAAATCTTGATTCCATCTTATACTATGCGATCTTCTTCCCAGTCGTTGAGATTATCTCTGCAATAGCTTTTGCTCTCTTGGTCTGGTGGGGAACACGCGGTTATTGGCATGAGACGATTAGCTTTGGAGCTCTCGTTGCATTTCCAATGTACTTAAATATGCTCTTCAGACCAGTCAGACTTTTAGCTGACAAACTCAATACACTTCAGATGGGTCTAGTGGCTGCAGAGAGAGTGTATGATGTGCTTGATAATACCGACGCCATCGAAGATAAAGGAAAGATTGAAAAAACAAATGTCAAAGGAAATCTCAATATTGAGAATGTTTGGTTTAGCTATTTGAAGGATGATTATGTGCTCAAGGATATTTCCCTCAACATCAAAGCAGGTGAGACTCTCGCAATAGTAGGGAGTACAGGTTCCGGTAAGACTACTATAATCAACTTAGTGAATCGATTTTACGAAATTGATAAAGGAAGGATCACTCTTGATGATACTGATATTAAGGACTTTACACTTGCTAATCTCCGCACTCACTTTGCTACAGTATTACAAGATGTTTTTCTATTTAGCGGAAGCATCATGGATAATATCACGCTTAGAGATGATAACATAACACAGGCAGAAGTCATCAAAGCTTCTAAGATGATTGGAGCACACCAACTCCTCAGTAGTGGCGAAAATGGCTACGAGTTTAAAGTGATGGAAAGAGGCGCTAATCTCTCCATGGGACAAAGGCAGTTGATTTCATTTGTCAGAGCTCTAGTTGCAGACCCAGATGTACTCATACTTGATGAAGCTACTTCGTCAATTGACCCAGAGACAGAGAGTGTGATCCAATATGCAATAGAAAAGTTGATTGAAAGAAGAACATCAATTATCATCGCTCACCGACTCTCAACTATCAAGCACGCTGATAAAATCTTAGTCCTCGACAAAGGCAAAAAAGTAGAGTATGGATCACACGATGAATTACTCAAGATTCCTAACGGTAAATACCAACAACTCTACAATATCCAATTCGCTGAATCTGCGTAATGTATCATAATCTGACACGAGGAATTGTTTATCTTTGTCGTTCTAAATTTTAGATTGTAACTAACACCAGATATTCTCCCTACAGATGAATCTATCTCTCAATTGGCTCAAAAGACACATAGACTTTGATCTCCCCATCGATCAAATAAGTGAAATCCTTACTGCAATCGGTCTAGAAGTAGAAGGAGTTGAGACTTTCGAAACAGTAAAAGGGGGACTGCATGGCGTAGTCTGTGGACATGTTACAAGTTGTGGTCAGCATCCTAATGCTGACAGACTCAAAGTCACTACTGTCAATATTGGTGGTGACACTGATCTCCATGTAGTCTGTGGAGCACCCAATGTAGAAGATGGCCAAAAAGTCTGGGTCGCTACCGTAGGTACAGATCTCTATAGTCCAGAAGGAGAAAAACTTACAATCAAAGCAAGTAAAATCAGAGGCGAAGAATCGGCTGGAATGCTCTGCGCAGAAGACGAACTTGGCCTAGGAAGTAGCCATGATGGGATCATGGTACTGCCAGATGATCTGACAATTGGTACCACTGCCAGAGAATATTATGAGATAGGTGAAGATACAATCTTTGATATTGGACTCACTCCAAATCGATCTGATGCAACTCACCATCGAGGAGTCGCAGAGGACCTATCTGCTTACTTTGAAATCAACGCAATTGCATACAAACTCTTAGATCAAGAAACAATTGATGACCTCCCAAATGGCAACTGCCCAGTAGAGATCACTGTTATTGATAGCAACAAGTGTCCACGATATGCCGGTATCAGTCTCAATGAGATCAATCTAGCACCATCACCATCATGGATGAAAAATCTACTCCTTGCAATTGGCGTCAGACCCATTAATAACGTAGTAGACATCACTAATTTTATCCTTCATGATATGGGACAACCTCTTCATGCTTTTGACAAAAGTCAGATTGCTGGAGATAAAATAAAAGTGCAAACTCTACCACCAAAGACTAAATTTTTAGGTCTTGATGAAGGAGAGAGAGACCTCCTCGCTAGTGATCTGATGATCTGTGATGGCAATGATAAACCGCTTTGCATCGCAGGTGTATTTGGTGGTATTGACTCAGGCGTCACTGATAACACTACAAGTTTATTCCTCGAATCAGCACACTTCCAAGCATCTAGTGTGAGAGTCTCAAGTATGAAGCATAATCTCCGAACAGATGCAGCCAAAGTATTCGAAAAAGGAAGTGATCCAAGTATCGTCATAACTGCTCTGAGTAGAGCAGTAAGACTACTCACTGATATCACAGGTGCTCAGATTGTTGGTGGATATACTGACAGAGTTTCTGCTCCAATAGAGCCTTTAACGATTCCTGTGAGAATCTCCAAAATAGAAGAAGTCATCGGACAAGCGATTGGACAAGAAACGATCGTCAACGTACTCAATGCACTCAGTATGTCACCGAAGATACAAGGAGACGATGATACACTTCATGTTACTATTCCAACTAATAAAGCTGACGTTACACGTGAGGTAGATGTCATCGAAGAGATTTTAAGAATTTACGGGTTTAACCATGTTGAGATGGGTGATACTCTTCAGATACCACTCATAGCAACAGAACATCCGAGTCTCTCACTCATGAGGAGGACTATGACCAATAGCCTGATCGGAGCTGGATACAATGAGATAATGGGTCTTTCACTCATCGAGTCTCGTCATGTCGCTGACTTAAATCCTGAGACTTTCGTCAAAATTCATAACACGTCCAACATCCACCTTGATGTGATGAGACCTAATATGTTAGTCAGTGGTCTACTCAGTGTCCAGCACAATCTCAACTATCAGAACCTAGATCTTCAGCTTTTCGAACTCGGAAAGGTCTACCATAAAACTGAAGAAGATTTTAGCGAAAGCGAAAAACTCACAGTCTTCCTCACGGGAAATATGACACAACACAACTGGAATAGCAACGGTACCAAGGCAGACTTCTACAGTATTAAGTCCATTGTAACACACATCCTCAAAGGACTAGGTCTTGACTCATATCAAACTAAAGAAATAGAAGACATTCCATACATGGAATATGGTGTAGAGATGAGAAGAGGTCCAATGCAACTCGGATACCTTGGTAAGGTAGATGATGGCATACTCAAGCAACTCTCTATCAAGCAAGATGTCTACTATGCTGAATTAGATGTCAAGACTCTCTACCAGTTATATAAAAATGGTAAGGTGACATTCTCATCGATCAGTAAGTATCCGTCTGTACAGAGAGATTTAGCTCTTATTATAGATGAGAGTGTAACATACAATCAGATTGAATCTATCATTCGAAAAGAAGCAAAAAAAGAACTTCAGCAAGTTAATTTGTTTGACATTTATAAGAATGAAGAACAACTTGGTAAAGGCATGAAGTCTTATGCGGTAAATATGACCTTCAGTTACCAAGATCGTACACCAAAAGACAAGGAAGTAGACAAACTCGTCGGTAAAATCGTGAATACTTTAGAGTCTAAACTCAGTGCCACTCTCAGGAGTTAACCTTCGCCCTACTTGATTTTCTCGAATATTCTAAAGTGAGTAGAATATATTGGTTAACTTTGAGTTTAATATACTTGGAGTGTAATGGCGAATTACGGCACAAAATGTACCGAAAATCGTCTAGACGTTGTGAAGAGAAACTTAGGAATACAGCCAGAATAGGCTACCGCTATAATATCAAAACACAAAGGAAACAAAGTATCAGTGTGATACAAGTTGACTTAATAAGGAGGTAAAGCAATTAAGAATAAAGACAGAAGTCTTATTGCTTCCTTACAGTGAATATCAGTTTCTCTGACCACCGCAACACTTCGGTATTACATATTTTTATCAAAGACAAAATTTAAAATCCAATGTCATTACCCATAGGTGTAATTATAGGATTAGTAGTCGGTGCTATAGTCGGAGCCATCATTGCTAATCTCGGTATCAGGAAGGCCACAGACGGCAAAATCCAAGATGCCAACAAGAAAGCAGATCTCACTCTCCAACAAGCTGAAATCACTGCCAATTCAAAACTCCAATCTGCTGAAGCAAAAGCAGAAAGCATAGTCTCCAAAGCTCAATCGAAAAACGAAGCAATTAAGCAAGAAAAGATTGCTGAAGCAAAAGAAAAGTATGCAAAGCTCAAAGCTGACTATGGCAACTATAAGTCAGAGCAGAAGGTTGAGATGAAAGAAAGAGAAATGCAAGTCGTTGCTCTTGAAAAAGAACTCAAAACAAAGCAAGAAGGATTTAAGGACCAACTCGAATCTATCGAGCATAGAGAATCTGAAGTGAAAGTCATTAAGACCAATCTTGAGAAGCAACTCGTGATCGTCAATAAGAAAAAAGAAGAACTCGATAAGGCGAACGAAATTCAAATAAAAAAACTTGAAGGGATAGCAAAGTTGTCAGAGCATGATGCTAAAGAGCAACTCCTAGAAGCAGTGAAAGGAAAGGCAGAAACAGAAGCTCTTGGAATAGAGAAATCTATCATTGCTGATGCAAAAGAAACAGCAGCAAAAGAAGCAAGAAAAATCATCATCCAAACGATTCAGAGAATGGGTGCTGAGTATACAATAGAGAATACTGTATCAGTATTTAACCTTGACTCAGATGATATCAAAGGACAGATCATCGGTAGAGAAGGTCGTAACATTAGAGCTCTCGAGGCAGCAACCGGAGCAGAGATTGTAGTAGATGATACACCAGAAGCAATTATCATCTCTAGCTTTGATCCGATCAGAAGAGAGATCTGTAGACTCTCACTCAAGAGACTCGTAGCAGATGGTAGAATACATCCAGCTAAGATCGAAGAGACTGTAGCCAAAGTACAATCTCAACTCGAAGACCAAATCAAAGAAATAGGTGAACGGACGGTAATCGATCTCGATATACACGGACTCAACAATTACCTCATCAGAATGATTGGTAGGATGAGATTCAGATCATCATATGGTCAGAATCTCCTCAAGCATAGTATCGAAACTGCTCAACTCTGTGCCGTGATGGCTGCCGAACTCGGTATGAGTAATAAGCAAATCAAAATGGCGAAGCGTGCAGGACTCCTCCACGATATAGGTAAGGTAGCAGACGAAGAATCAGAACTGCCACATGCACTCCTCGGTATGCAAATGTGTGAAAAGCAAAAAGAACATGCAGTTATCCTCAATGCAGTCGGTGCCCATCACGATGAGATAGAAATGAATAATATCATCTCTCCTATCGTACAGGCATGTGATGCAATCTCTGGTGCTAGACCTGGTGCTCGTAGAGAAATCCTCGAGAGTTACCTCAACCGTATCGGAGATCTCGAAGATCTCGCAATGGCTCATGATGGAGTCTCTAAGGCGTATGCAATCCAAGCAGGTAGAGAACTGAGAGTAATCGTAGAAAGTGATAAAGTAACAGATAGCTATGCAGATGATCTTGCATTCATGATCTCACAGAAGATCCAAGATGAAATGCAGTATCCAGGTCAAGTAAAAGTGACTGTTATTAGAGAAAAAAGAGCAACTGCAATAGCGAGGTAAATAAAACAAAGCAAGTGTTATTGACTTGCATAATGATTTAAGAGTAAAGAGAGTTTTCGTTGATACGGAGACTCTCTTTTTTAGTTTGATCTTTATAGTCTAATAAAATAAAACTACTTTAGGAAGAAAACAAAAACACTGATGGAAATATCCAAAGAGCTTATTCTTAAATGCAGTAAAACTTGAAGTTCATACCAATCAATGTGAGCTCTGATGAGATAATTGTTGATGGACATCACAGATATCTTGGTTCAGTTATTACTGGTTACAATCTAGAAACTGTTCAAAATTATCCAAAATCAAGAGATTTGAACGATTATAATTGGAACTCTGTTAGCTATGTAAGTGATGATTGGGATACAGCTTCTAAGATTAAAATGCTGAATCAAAAAGATGCCCAGTATAATAACATGTCACTTAAAGATGTTGAATTGATACTTAAATAACAAATGTTAATACTTTTAGATATAGATGGTGTTATGGTTCCAGCCAAGTCATGGAGTTCCCCTCCAATGAATGACGATGGCTTTTATCTATTTAAGGATAGTGCAGTTATTGCATTAAATGAAATCATCTCTCAGAGTGGAGCCAATATTTTATTGACAACTTCTCACAAAAGCAGTTTCACTTTAAAGAAATGGAAAACTCTTTTTAAAAACAGAGGAATAGCTGCTAAATCAATAGATAGATTACCTGATAATACTAATCACCTAAATAGATTAGAAGAAATTACAAACTGGTTTGAAAGTAAAAAAGAAGCTGAAGATTTTGTCATAATTGATGACGATAAAACTTTAAACAATTTACCTCTAGGCTTAAAAGAAAAATTGGTGCAAACTAAACCGTTAGTTGGCTTAACTTCAGTGCATGTAGAAGACTCACTAAGAATTTTAGGGATTCCACTACAACTTGCCTAATCACACTATCCCAGTACTCAATCCCAATCGCCTTTTGCATAGATACCAAGCTCCAACATTAATTACAATCATCCCAATTGTAGTTGAGATCGCAGCACCATACACACCAAGTGAAGGAACAAGGATCAAGTTTAATACAAGATTAAGGATGAGACTGACACCCATCACTTTTGCATAAAGCGTTTGCAGATTAGTCATCTTCATCACTACACCAACTGGACCCGCCGCTACATTAATCAACTGTCCAAAACTCAAGATCAATAGGACAGGATACATCAAGACATGCGCATCACTGAAGATTCCCAAGATGAACTTTCCAATTATGATAAATGAAAGGTATGCGATTCCCGCAAACAGCATAGCCCACTTCAGTACCCTGATGATAATTGCTCGAAGTTGCTGGGTAGACTTGCCATCATGAAATGCCCTAGAGATCTGCGGAGCTAAGAGAGTATTGAATGCCATCAGAGGTAAGAAGACCATTGTAGCAAACCGATAAGCAATATGATAGTGGCCTAAGACATCAGCATCAATATACATCCTGAGAACCATCTTATCCACCCAACCATAAGCAATCACCAAGAATAGAGTTGCAAAAAATGGAAACGATTCGACAATTAGAGATGATGACGAGGCAAGGGTGATTTTTGTCTTGGATGGTTTCCATGAATAAAATGACTTGATCAAAAGTGCAGCCCCAATAACAGTAAACATTGCAATATTCCATATAACAACAAGTGAGTACAACTCACCAGCCGGTACCTTGATAAACCAAAGAATGATGAGTGAAAGAGCTGGAGCTATCACATAAGAAAATATTGTTGAAATTGTAATCCAACGAATAGCTCGATAATACTCTACGAAAAGTCGCATGCTACCATAGAATGCTGCTCCAAGCAAGTAAGTCCACAGGGGTAATTCTGGAAGGTAACTTGGATTGACAGAATTGACCAGTGAAACAAGCAAGAAGGTGACGACTATAGATAAGGTGACACCAACCAAAGTAACCTTTTTTAAAAACGCAGAATTATAAGAGTTATCAAGAGATGGTAATGCACTTATTCGTTTGACTATCAGTATATCTAAACCAAGGTTAGCTAGTGTACCGACGAACTGAGTGATCATCATATAGATGACAAAGTCACCATAGACAGTATCGCCAAGATATCTTGAGACATACCAGACAAAACCAAATTGCAAAAAAATGGCAAGTAATCGTATCACGAGGACTTGACCACCTGCCTTTAACATTGAGAAAACACTTGAGAGTATTTTCACTCTTTTTGTTTTAGTGTGAGACTGCTCTTAGATTATCATCCCTGCAGCGACTGTATTATTTGTTCCTTCATCAATGATGATAACACTTCCTGTGATCCTGTTAGTTCTATATGGATCAGTGAAAAGTGGCTTTGTTGTTCGGACTTGAATTCTTGCGATATCATTCATCCCTATCTCAGTATCTTCTTCATTTCTGTGAAGACTATTGATATCTAGCTTGTATCTAATAGACTTTATGACACATCTTGCTTCCTGTGAAGTATGCATAACTGTATACTTTGCACCTTCCTTGAGCTTGAGGTCAGAACTAAACCAACAAATCATTAAGTCCATATCTTGACTGACATCTGGCTTGTTATTCTCTCTGACGATCATATCTCCTCTACTCAGGTCAAGGTCATCTGTGAGTTGTAGTGTCACTGACTGAGGAGGGAATGCTTCTTGTTGCTCTCCTGTTGCTCCTTCGATTTTAGCAATTGTTGTCGTAAATCCTGTTGGCAGCAACATCACCTTATCTCCCTTCTTCATCACACCACCTGCTATCCGTCCTGCATAACCTCTGTAATCATGAAACTCATCACTATATGGTCTCACAACATATTGAACAGGGAATCTGACATCTATAAAGTTGTGATCACTTGCGATATGCACATTCTCAAGATAGTAAATCAGTGTTGGTCCTTCGTACCAAGGAGTCTGCTTTGATCTATTGACAACATTGTCACCTAAGAGTGCTGAAATTGGAATAAAGTGAACATCCTTCACATCTAACTTTGCAGCAAAAGATTCAAATTCTTCTTGGATCTTATTGTAAGCTTCTTCAGAGAAGTCTACAAGGTCCATTTTGTTAATACAAACTACCAAGTGTGGAATCTGTAAGATAGAAGCAATGATTGCATGTCTTCTCGTCTGTTCTACCACACCTTGTCTTGCATCAATCAGGATGAGAGCTACATTGGCAGTTGATGCTCCCGTGACCATGTTACGTGTATACTGGATGTGTCCTGGTGTATCAGCGATGATAAACTTACGCTTCGGTGTAGAGAAGTATCTGTAAGCTACATCGATCGTAATTCCTTGCTCTCTTTCAGACTTGAGTCCGTCTGTGAGGAGGGCTAGATTGATCTCTGACTCTCCCATCCTTTCACTCGTCTTCTTGATCTGTTCGTACTGATCTTGGTGGATAGACTTACTATCATAGAGAAGCCTTCCGATGAGTGTTGACTTCCCATCATCTACACTTCCTGCTGTAGTAAACCTGAGTAATTCGCTTGAGCTATATTCTGACATAATTGTCGTTAGTTTATTCTGTTATTGTCTATTGTTAGTTGCATAATTTTTTGTTTGGCTGCAGCCAAATGAGAGATAATAACTCCCTAGAAGTATCCCTTCTTCTTTCTATCCTCCATACTCGTCTCACTCCTCTTATCATCTGTCCTACCGCCCCTCTCTGTCATACGAGTAGTTGCAACTTCTTCGATGATTGCATCGATATCAGTCGCTTCTGACCTCCAGACTCCTGTACAAGTGACATCACCAATCGTACGACATCTTACCATCTCTTCAAAGACAACTTCGTCTGGTCTCTTAGGAATAAACTCACTATCTGCGAGGAGTACTCCATCTCTCTCTATCACCTTACGCTTATGAGCATAGTAGAGTGATGGTAATTCTACTTCCTCCATAGCAAGGTATTGCCAGACATCTAGCTCTGTCCAGTTACTAATTGGGAATACTCTGAAGTGTTCTCCCATCTGCTTCTTAGAGTTGAACATATTCCAAAGTTCTGGTCTTTGGTTTTTTGGATCCCACTGACCAAATTCGTCTCTGTGTGAGAAGAATCTCTCTTTTGCTCTTGCCTTCTCTTCATCTCTTCTTGCTCCACCAAGGGCAGCATCATATTTTCCTTTTTCAAGGCTCGCAAGTAAGACATGCGTTTGGAGTCCATTTCTACTTGCGTTTACTCCTTTTTCTTCTGTAATCTCTCCTGCATCTATCGCTTCTTGGACTGATCCTACTACAAGTTTACAACCAGTCTTAGCAACAAGTGCATCTCTATATCTAATTGTCTCGTCAAAGTTGTGACCAGTATCGATGTGGAGTAATGTAAATGGAATCCGTGCTGGATAGAATGCCTTGTATGCCAGATGTACCATTAAGATTGAGTCCTTTCCTCCAGAAAACATGAGTACTGGATTTTCAAACTGAGCAGCGACCTCTCGCATAACGAAGATCGACTCTGACTCTAACTCTCTTAGGTGATTAATGTGGTAATTCATATCTAATATTAACTCTTGCCAATAAGTGGCTTTATTTTATTGTAAATCGTGTTGACTGACTGCTCTAAATCTTCTAGGTCAGTTCTTATTTCTATAAATGGATTTTCAGGAGCTTCATAAGGAGAATCGATTCCAGTAAAACCCTTGATCTCTCCCGATCTTGCCTTTGCATAGAGACCTTTGACATCTCGCTGTTCGCAAACTTCAATTGGCGCATTGATGTAGATTTCTACGTAATCATCACTGCCGATAATCTCCTCTGCAGTCTTCCTAATCCCTCTAGTAGGACTGACAAAAGAATTAATACAGACAACTCCAGATTGAACAAAGAGTTTAGAGACCTCTGCTATTCTTCTGATGTTTTCCCCTCTATCTTCTAGAGAAAATCCAAGATTATTACAAATCCCAGTTCGTGTATTGTCACCATCTAGAACCATCGTATGATAGCCTTCAGAGTGAAGTAACTTCTCTAATGCAATCGCCACTGTACTCTTACCCGACCCAGAGAGTCCAGTCATCCAGATGACCTTGGCAGATTGGTTCAAAAGACCTTCCTTTTCAGTGCGACCAAGGAGTCTATTGAATATGGGATGAATGTTATTTTCTGGCATCAAAAGCTATAATCTGAGATTCTCTTTCTCTCCGAGAATTGTGTCCTTAAAATAAAGATGCGAAGATAGGCATTTTGGTGCAGTTCCTTGAACAGATCAAATAGATACTTCAAAATGTAGAACAGAAGCTTTGTTAAAGTTTTTTGTTCTACTATCCAGACTTCCAATTCAGTGAACAAGCAGGTTAAATTTTTACTCCCACATTTATAAGTCCTTTCATTTTAAGGAAAGGGTTGAAGTGGGTCAAACAAGTACATTAGTTATTTTAATGCTTGGTTAATGGCTGTGTGATTGGCCATAAATCCTCTCAATAATATCTACCACCTTTAGCCCATCCATTGCATTGGTCATTACCTTGCTCGTCTGAGAGAGTACTGCATGGATATTATCATAGACAAGTGCCATATTTTCGATGTTAGATCGAGTGACCAAGTTTGGCATCTCGTAGTCCTTGATATGGCAATAGACGATCTTATCCATATACTGACCTCCAACTTTGACAGTTCCCTTCTCTCCTAATAATGTGATAGAACTCTCAAAGTTTCGATCCCACGTAGATGTTGAGTATTGAAAATTTCCCATCCCTCTATTACCAAATCCGAATTGAAAATTACCAGAATCTTCAAATTCTATTGTCTCTTGGTGTGAGTAATTCTCAAATTGTGCTCCCCTAATTGTTAAGTCTCCATAGAGCCAATAGAGCATATCTACATAGTGAGCAAACTGGGTGAATAATGTCCCACCATCCTTCTCCTTGCTCCCTTTCCAATCACTTGGATTGTAGTATCTCTCATCTCTATTCCAGTAGCCTGTTACATTTGTCTGATAGATCTCTCCTAAGGCGCCACTATCAACGACTTCTTTGAGCCAGAGACTAATAGGTGAGTATCTATTCTGCATCATACAGAAGATACTTCGAGATTGATTGAGAGCTGCGTTTATCATTGATTCCGCAGATTTTCTGCTCAAGGCAATTGGCTTTTCGCAAAGGACGTGATAGCCGTCATTGAGTGCATCTTGGGAGATACTGTCATGTAGATAATTGGGAGTACAGACACTCACAAGGTCAAGATCAGGATGTGCATCGAAGAGACTCAAATGATCTTGATAGACCTGATAATCCTCGTATGTCTTCACTTGACTGTCAGCCAATGCAATTACTTCAAATCTTGGATCATTAGTCAATATCTGGAAGTGTCTCTTTCCGATATGACCGAGTCCGATAATTGCTACTTTTGTTGTTTTCATCCTTTTGTTACTTTACCTTGAGTGAGACTGTAGACCTCTCCTGTTGCAGGACATGTTGCCACTCCTTTACTGAAGTGAAGCTTCTCTCCATGCTGACTCATCCATCCAGTAAGCCTGGCTGGGTTACCCATGACAATCCCATAATCTGGGATATCCTTAGTCACCACACTCCCTGCTCCTACGAAGGCGTACTGACCAATTGTAATACCACAAACGATGGTAGCATTTGCACCGATTGATGCTCCCTTCTTTACTAATGTTTGCTTGTATTGATCTTTACGACTGACATGACTTCTTGGGTTGATGACATTAGTAAATACCATTGATGGACCAAGAAAGACATCATCTTCGCAAGTGACACCTTCATAGATAGAGACATTGTTTTGAACTTTTACATTATTACCTAAAGTGACTTTATTAGCCGTAAATACATTCTGTCCAAGTGAACAGTCATTTCTAATAACAGTACCAGACATTATGTGGCAATAATGCCAAACCTTTGTATTCTGACCTAGCGTAGCACCATCATCTACAATTGCTGTTGGGTGGATAAAACTGCTCTTGTCTACTGACATATATCTGGGTGAATGAGTTGTACCTTACTGAACATGAAGTTAAGTTTTTCTAAATTATTAACTGAAAAGACTTCAATTATATTGAGTCTTTTCATGAGTAATGTGTAAGTTGGTCTGGGCAAAATTCAAATCATGTTATAATAAAAAAAAGACCCTCTCAACTCAATGAAAGGGCCTCTACTTTTCTACTTTATTGCAAAAGTTACTTCTTTACAGCATCTCTAATTTCAGCTAGTAATTCTTGGTCTGCTGTTGGTCCTGGGACTGGAGCAGAACCCATTGCCTTAATTTTAGCCTTACCTAACAAGAATAACACCCATCCTACAATGAGTAAATTGATGATAGAGTTAATCCAGCTACCATACCTAATTGCATTAGCAGGCTTATCTCCAACAGCAGGGTCTAATACAATAACCTTTGATGCAAAGTCAATACCTCCAGCAAAGTGTCCAACGATTGGCATAATGATGTCATTAACAAATCCATTAACAACAAGTCCAACTGCACCTGCAAGTATAACTGCAATTGCAAAGTCAATTACGTTTCCAGTAAAAATAAAGTCCTTAAATTCTTTCCACATGGTTCTTCTGAGTTTTAATTTTTAAAAAAGTGGTTTACATTATTAGACTGCAAAATACAAGTCTTGTAACTAATAGAACTACATTTTATAAAAAATTAACTATATAACTTGCTATTTTTCAACTTACTACTCAGAGAAGTGTAGATAATTGGGTTTCTTTGACAACTTTATTCTTAGCTTCCTCCAGACTTACTCTGACTTGTTCTAGACTATCTCTCTCTCTGACTGTAACTGTTCCATCTTCTAATGTCTGATGATCTACAGTGATACAGAATGGTGTACCGACAGCATCTTGCCTTCGATATCTTCTTCCAATAGCATCTTTTTCGTCGTATGTCACCTTGGTATGCTTCTTCATATCAGCGAAAAGATCTTTTGCAGCTTTGACAAGCCCCTCATCATTTTTTAGTAGTGGTAATATTGCTGCCTTCATTGGTGCGATAGCTGCTGGTAGTTTCATGACTATTCGAGTCGACTCTACACCTTCTTCATTTGTCAATGTTTCTTCTTGGAGAGCATTACTAATTATTGCTAAGAACATCCGATCACATCCAATAGATGTCTCTACTACATAGGGTACATAGTTTTCCTTGAGCTCCGGGTCAAAGTATTGTACCTTTCGTCCAGAGAGCTCTTGGTGCTGTTTAAGGTCAAAATCAGTTCGCGAATGGATTCCCTCAAGTTCCTTAAAGCCAAATGGAAAGTCATACTCGATATCAACAGCAGCATTGGCATAGTGAGCAAGGTTATCATGATTGTGAAATCTCAACTTAGACTCTGGAGTTCCCAAAGCTTTGTGCCAGTTCATTCTTGTTTCCTTCCATTGATCGTACCATTCCATCTCTGTACCTGGTCTTACGAAGAACTGCATTTCCATTTGCTCAAACTCTCGCATTCTGAAGATAAATTGCCGTGCTACTATCTCATTTCTAAATGCCTTCCCTATCTGAGCTATACCAAAAGGAATTTTCTTTCTAGCAGTCTTCTGTACATTGAGAAAATTGACAAAGATACCTTGAGCTGTCTCTGGTCTGAGATACAGCTTCCCTTCTTCTCCTGAGATATTACCCAACTGTGTTGAGAACATTAAGTTGAACTGTCTACAATCTGTCCAATTCTTAGTACCACTCACTGGACAAGCTATCTCACACTCTTCGATGAGTGCCTTGAGAGCTTCCATATTTTCGTCTCTGAGATAGTCACCCATTCTCCCGAGTACATCATCTATCTTTTTCTGTCTATCGATGATCCGACCATTAGTTGATCTGAATTGAGCTTCATCGAAACTTTCGCCAAATTTCTTGGCAGCCTTAGTGACATCCTTCTTGATCTTACCTTCTATCTTAGCACAGTAGTCTTCTATTAATACATCAGCACGATATCTCTTATTAGAATCCTTGTTATCTATTAACGGATCGTTGAATGCATCAACGTGACCAGATGCTTTCCATACCTTGGGATGCATAAAGATGGATGAGTCCAATCCGACAATATTGTCATGCATTTGCACCATACTCTGCCACCAATACGCCTTAATATTATTTTTGAGCTCGACTCCATTGGGTCCATAGTCATAGACTGCTGCTAGACCATCATATAACTCACTTGATTGAAAGATGAAACCATATTCCTTACAGTGTGATACGATTGACTTAAAATCCATTTTCCCTTGTTTTGTTGATTGAAATTGTGGAACAAAGTTACTAAAGGATTAAACTTTTGTAGAAGATTGGTATTCTATAAATAAAAAGAATCTTATGTTTTCATTTTTAAAGAAAGACCCAAAGAAAAAATTGCAGAAGCAGTACAAAGCTCTCATGGAAGAGGCATTCCGACTCTCATCTACTGATAGGAAAGCAAGTGATGCCAAAACAGCAGAAGCAGATCAGATTGCCAAGCAAATAGAGGCGATGGACTAGACATTAAAAGTTAAAGTAAGTAGTGAACTAGTTTATAGAACTAGACATTTATTTGTAAATACAAATAAAAATCATTAAATTAGGGTATTATAACAAAACAAATTATTATGAAACCTTACCTTACCTTACCTTATTTTACTTTTTGCTTTTTTGTTTTTGTATAGTTGTTCTACTGATTTTCAAACTTTTGATAGTGATTCTATTGAAGTTGAAAACAGAACATCTCAACCGATTTCTGTAGCGGAACTAGATGTAATTCTCAATAGGGATTTTACATTTAATGATGCTCATGCATGCCTAGAAAAACAAGATAGTATTCCTTTTAGTAAAACCACAAATGGAGTTACTCCAATAGAAGTAGATAGAATATCTTCTATTCTGACTTCTATCATTTCAAATGGAATAGAGCCTTACAACATAAGTATTGATGACAACCTCAATATTATTGATGTTTTTGGGAGTGATGGGAATTGTGAATTACCGGTCGATATAGCTGGGCCTTGCACTTCAACTTTTGAAGACAGATTGGACTACTATCTTACTTGTGATTTCATGCCGGCTGCACAACATATGCCAATACAATGGTCATTCTTTTGTAAATCACAAAATCCAACAATTATTCCAAGCAATGAACCAACAACAGAGTATTTTGAAAATCAAGTTAACTCCTATTATCCAAGACCAAACAATACACTTTATGTAACTCAATCTGAAAAAATACTTGTCCATTGTGACGGTTGTGATAGCGGTGAAATAGTAGAGTACTCCTTATGGCATAGACAGCATGGTGGAACAAATCCGATATTTAACACCCCTGATTGCTTAGATAAAGATGACATGGACAATTATTTCTGCAACGTTCATGACTTGATAGAATCAAACAAACCGGAAGGATTAGAGTTTAGCCATATTGACATAAGGTTAGGTACACTTGGAAATTTATACACTAGTCTTTATACACACTGGGTAGCTGATATATGGTATGGTACACCCGTTTACTGTTGCGAATGTTGTTGTTAAAATTTAGAATACTTGTCATTGTACAAATATTGTTTAGCCTCAATCTCTTAGGTCAGATTGAGTTATTAGACGATTTTTACATTTCTCAAATTGCAGGAGATTTAATACCTAGTCTTAATGAGGGGGGAGTTGTAACCGTTCTTCATTCAAGACAACAGGAGCAAGATACTTCTTATACCTCTGTGTTGAGGTTTGATAAGAGATTAAAGATTGTAAATTCTTTTGTTCTTCCTTTTAATGAATTTCCTTTTGGAGCAATCTTTAATATTGATATCTATGATGAAGATCATTACATTTTACTTATAGCTACTGATAAAAGTAATAACCCAGATGATAGACTAGATAGAAAATTATTTATTATGATCCTTAATAAGGATTTTACAGACTACACCTTAATAGAAGCTTATGACTGGGACCCAGGTTATCAATTGTATAATTCATCAATGGTACATATCTCAGACTCAACAGTTAGATACTATTTTTCCTTGGCTAACCCTGATCTAGGTCCGAGTTATGAGCTCAACTTCTTTGATTTTGACTTGACACTTAACGAAATATTCAATAGGTCAACTTCTGAGATAAACCCTGAATTTATCTATCGTGATACTGAGATAGTAGATTCTCTACTCTACTTTTCATCATTTGGAGGATTTCATCATAAAACCTTGGATGGGGAAGAATATCAAAATTATTTGATAGGTTGGCCGAAATCTGCTCCCTTTTCTCATTATTTTAGAGATTTACATTTCGAAATATTATCTAACAGAAAAATCGTAATGTCTGGCCATTACGATTATCAATTTAATGATATTGGAGATAACCACGGAATCGTGGTTTTTCACTTAGATAGTCTAGTAACACAGTCTCTTCAAGGTACACCTGAACAAATTTATACTACCGATTTAGAAAAGAGATCAAGGGCATTTTCTAAATCAACAACTAAAATACCAGACACAGATGAAGTATGGGTCTACAGTGCTAATGTGAGTTTACATGATGTCTCCTTCCCACTACCAGATAGAAGCACTACACTTTACTTATCTAAACTTAATTCAGAGGGAGAATTAGATTTTACAGTAGACGTAGAAATGGATGGCTATGCATTCCCAAGTCACTGCACATCTGATCCAGAAGGCAATGTCTATGCTTCAGGATTTATTACAAAAGTCAATGAAGACGAATATTGGAAAGGCTTCATTGTAAAGGTGAATCGTAATGGTGAGTTATCAGAAATCATCGAGACACCTCTCGATCAAGGCATCAGTATCTACCCTAATCCAGTATTAGATTACCTTACAATAGATGGCATTAGCAATGGTCAATACAAAGTAGTTAACATGCAAGGAAAATTGATTTTAAATGACACATTTAGCAATGGTCTAGTTCCAATGGCAGATCTCCCAGCTGCATCATATGTCCTAATCCTAGAGTATGATGGACAGATCAGCATCCAAAAAGTAATTAAGCAGTAGCAAAGATTAACTGTTATCTACGGATAGGAAGGCAAGTGATGCTAAAACAGCAGAAGCAGATCAGATTGCCAAGCAAATAGAGGCGATGGACTAAGTCAAGAAAGTAAGTCGTGATTTTATGACAAACGAAGTAGGAAGATGTGAGAGAATCATACACTGTTTTCTTACTTTTACGGAGTTATAAATTTCGAATATGCCGAATTACTCCATAATAATAAATGGTAAGAGTGTCGATCTGCAAGAGTCAGATGTCGACTCACGTCACCTCGTGCCAGTCAATAGTACTACGTATCACCACCTTACTGAGAGCAACAAAAGTTTGCAGTTGGAAGTGATTGACATGGACTTACAGACATCTAGTTACACTGTCAAAATTAACAATACCCTCTATACAGGTCGAATCGAACTTCCAATCGATCTTTTGATCAAAGAGCTAGGAATGGATAAGGTACAAGGACCAGCTCTAGATAAGGTAGTAGCTCCTATGCCAGGACTCGTTTTGGAGATCAATGTGTCTCAAGGTCAATCTGTCACTCAAGGTGAAAGTCTTCTCATCTTAGAAGCAATGAAGATGGAAAATGTCATCAAATCACCTGTGGATGGTGTCATCAAATCGATAGACGTATCAGTTGGAGAGAGTATCTCTAAGTCACAAGTCCTCATCACTTATGAAACTGATTAGTCAAGAGGAATTATACACAAGTTTCGAGGCAGAATCTCGAGAAGAATGGGGCGATAAAATCACACAGTCTCTTGGTCCTGACATCGACCTTAGCATAGTCGAAGCTTGTATTGGCACTCGACCAATTCATAGCTATCCTAAGTGGCAACATCAATTTGAGATTGGTGAATACTTCGAACTTAAGGCTAGTAACATTACTGCAATAAAAGAACTCAATACTCAAATTCTCTCAGCCTTGGTCGGTGGAGTACAACACATTTACCTGCGAGTATTGACACCGCTGACAGTGGATAACCTAGATGCAATCTTCGATCAAGTCAAACTTGATTACATCAAGACAACACTGATTGTAAATGAGAATGATGAGCTCACACTTCCTACATCTTGGAATCCTTCTAATTACACCTTAAGAAAAGACAGCAATCATTCTTTGTCGTTAAACAATACATTGAGTCAGGAAGAAACGATTGCCCATTGCATACAGGTGATTGCACTAGAGATACAAACTCATACTGCAGCTACTCAATTCAATATCACAGTTAAAGTTGGTGATTCTTATTTGATGGAAATCGCAAAAATGAGAGCCTTACATCACACATTCAACCTGCTCAATAGTATGCATGATTGGAAATATTCCCTCAATGTAGAAGCTTACTATGATCTCAATGCTTCATCAGAAAGTGACTATCAAAAAATCGCAAATACCTCTCGTGGTCTAGCCGCAATCTTAGGTGGTGCAACAGTAATTGTTCCCTTTGGACTAGAGCCTACAGACAAAGAAGAAGTAAGAATAGCTCGAAATCAACTTCATCTCCTCAGGCTTGAATCATACGTCGATCATGTAGCAGATCCACTCGCTGGGAGTCACTACATAGAGTATAGAACAGACTCAATCGCAAAAGCTGCTTGGGAGAGACTCTCTAAATTACAAACAACATGAAGAAAATACTGATAGCAAATAGAGGAGAAATCGCTTGTAGAGTAATGCGTACTGCTCAAAGAATGGGGATCACGACAGTTGCTGTCTATTCAGAAGTAGACAAGCATGCACCACATGTCGTATTAGCTGATGAAGCCTTCCTGGTAGGTCCTGCTCCAAGTGATCAATCTTATCTCAAGATGGATAAGATCATTGAAGTTGCGAAAGCTTGTGGTGCTGATGGCATTCATCCAGGATATGGATTCCTCAGTGAGAATGCAGAATTTGCACGTAAGGTAGCAGATGCTGGCATTACATTCATCGGACCATCTACTC
>Ga0114957_1002130_pt1 | contig 19549 bp, 11 predicted proteins | sample BantaG_FD_87175 | JGI IMG/M metagenome (GOLD analysis project Ga0114957, IMG submission 87175) | Marine algal microbial communities from Bantry Bay, Ireland - BantryBay_4 metaG | ecosystem: Host-associated > Algae > Red algae > Unclassified | place: Bantry Bay, Ireland | collected 2014-11-21 | reverse complement strand
TATTCTTTTGGCGGTTTGATTGCATTTGAAATGGCGAAACAACTCAAGGCGCAAGGGAAAGAAATTGCGTTGTTGGGAATGTTCGATACCATTGTTCAACCCTACATTACGAAGAATATGGATACTCGAAATTTTACTCAAAGATTTGGAGATCGATTTAAAAAGACGACTTGGGATATAGGAAATTTTATCAAAAATCCTGGACCAAATTACGAGTATCGAGCTTTTAATTTGAAAAAAAGAATTGAGCGGTGGAGGTATAAAAAGAAGGAGAATAAACAAGAATTGAGTGCCGAAGTTGATGTGCTTGGAAAAGTAGATCGAGCGAATGGCAAGGCTTACGAAAATTATAAAATCACTCCTTATGATGGAACAATTCATTTGTTTCGAGCGAAGGAAAAAAGGTTTTATTTGAAAGATTTTGAATTTTTAGGATGGAAGCCATATGCGAATAAAATCATTGTGAATGAAGTTGGAGGAGATCATGTTAAGTTATTTAATGGGACAGATGGAGAGGACTTTGCGAAGATTTTGCAGCGATGCTTAGATGAGGAATTTGGGAAAGATTCGAAAATGTTTCAGTTAAGAACAGCATAAGGAATTAAATAAAAGACTACAGAAACTAATTATCGAAATAAAAAAAAACAGCAATTAGCAAATTTTTAAAACAAACTCTATGATGAATTTTACTATCAAAAAAATGACCTTAAGTTTTATCTGTTCTTTTTTTCTACTTTTTACTATCGCAACAAGTTTTGCGCAACCAACAGGATTTATCGATCAAGAATTTGTGGGTGGATTTGAGCAAGCAGTCGGAGTTACTTTTGATGCCAACGGGCGAATGTATGTTTGGGAAAAGCAAGGAAAAATTTGGATTGTCGAGAATGGCGTGAAGTCTTCGACACCACTTTTGGACATTAGTGAAGAAGTTGGAAACTGGCGAGATTTCGGAATGTTGGGCGTTGCGCTTGATCCTGATTTTTTATCCAATGGAAATATTTATTTGCTTTATATTGTTGATCGACATCATTTGTTGAATTTTGGAACAAACAATTATGATGCAGATACAGATGATTATTTCGATGCAACGATTGGTCGGATTACTCGCTACACCGCCGAGGTATCTTCAAATTATACAACCGTAGATTACTCAAGCCGTCAAATTTTGTTGGGAACAAATGCCACAAATGGTTTTCCAAGTACGCATCAATCTCACGGAACAGGACATTTAGTTTTTGGAACAGATGGCACCTTGATGGCAAGTTTGGGAGATGGGGCAAGTTATAGTTCGGTGGATCAAGGTTCTGCTTCGGAGACTTATTATCAGCAAGCGATAACTGATGGAATTATTTCTTCGGCACACAACGTTGGGGCTTACCGTTCTCAAATTTTAAATAATTATGCGGGGAAAATTTTACGAATTGACCCAGAAACTGGAGCAGGGATTCCGAGTAATCCTTATTATCAAACGAGCAATCCAAATTCGAGAAGATCAAAAGTTTGGGCGAGAGGTTTGAGAAATCCATGTCGATTCACTTTGAAACCAGAGACAGGAAGTCATGATCCAGCAGATGGAGATCCTGGCGTTTTTTATGTAGGTGATGTGGGTTGGGGAAGTCGAGAAGAATTGAATGTGGTGGATGGTCCAGGGTTGAATTTTGGGTGGCCAAAATATGAAGGAATGACTTATCAGCCAGGCTACAATAATTCAAGTTACACACCTTCCTCTCACGAGTTAGCGAAGATAGATTGGCGAGGAGGAATTGGTCGAGGAAATATTAATGGAACAATTTACAATATTGGTTCTTCACAATTACCAGGAGATAATGTTTCTGGAAATTGTTCGATGGGAGGGACTTGGTATGATGGAACAGATTTTCCAATAGAATATCAAAATACGTATTTCCATGCCGACTATAGTGGAGACTGGATTATGAATTTTAAATTCGATGCCAATGATAATCCGACGGAAACACAAAATTTTAAAACAGGAGCCAACTCAATTGTTTTTGTTGCGGCGAGTCAATTTACAGATGGCATTTTTTATATCGCAGGAGCACAAGGAAATTCAAATCCAGTAGCCAATGCAGTTCGTCAAATTACTTATACTGGAAATAATAATTTGTTGCCAGTTGCTAATTTGAGTGCGAATGTAAACTATGGATCAAGTCCGTTGACCGTAGAATTAAAAGGAAGTCAATCCTTCGATCCAGATGGCGATGTGTTGACTTACACTTGGGATTTTGGTGACGGAACGACTAGCAATAGTATCAATCCAATTCATGAGTTCACAAGTGCGAATTCCAATCCAGCTTCATTTACGGTTACGCTAACCGTTTCTGATGGAACATTATCTGATCAAAAAACAATTGACATTTCCCTAAATAATACACCTCCAAATATCGTATCGACAAGCATAAATAATACAAATACTTTTAATGCAAGCAATGGAGCAACTATCAACTTGAATGCGGTCGTAAATGATGCCGAACATTCGAATGCTTCATTAACTTACCAATGGTTTACAGAACTACATCACAACAATCATTTCCATCAAGAAGCACCTGATAACAATGCTTCTACAACTACGGAACTTTCGGCAATTGGATGTGATGGTGCAACTTATTTTTATCGAGTAAAATTGATAGTGACAGATCCTGCTGGTTTATTTTCTGTTTTTGAAAAAGATATTTACCCGAATTGTAGTGGAACCAATCAAACGATTTCATTCAACTCTGTTTCAGATAAATTGACGACAGATGCTGATTTTAATTTGACCGCAACGACAAATTCTGGTTTGCCAATTATCTTTCATGTCGTCGAAGGGCCAGCGACTGTTTCTGGAAATACAGTTTCGTTGACAGGAGAACCGGGTGAAGTTTGGTTGCGAGCAATTCAAAGTGGAAATACAACTTATGCTCCTGCACAAGCAGAAGATCAATATTTTCAAGTAAATATTTTAAGTGGAGATTGTCCTGGATTGGGATCAATTAGTCGAGAAGTTTGGACTGGAGTAGCTGGAGTAGAGGTGGCAGGTATTCCGTTGACGACTACTCCAAATATCGAAGATGAAATGTACATCTTCGAAATTCCAACTAATGTTTTAGATAATTATGGAACTCGACTGCGAGGATATTTATGTCCTGCAGTTTCTGGAAATTATACTTTTTGGATTGCGAGTGATGATAGGGGAGAATTATGGTTGAGTACAGATGACACAGAAGCAAATAAAGTTTTAATTGCCAATGTACCTCAATGGTCAGCGTCAAGAGAATGGAATAAATTTCCAGAACAAAAATCTACCACCATTGCTTTATTGGCTGGGCAAAGATATTATGTAGAAGCTTTGATGAAGGAAGGTACAGGAGGAGATAACCTTGCCGTAGGCTGGCGATTGCCTGACAATACTTTGGAGCGACCAGTTCCGCAACAATATATTTTGCCTTGGGATGGTGGCGTTCTGCCAGTTGATTTTGTCAATTTTACCGATCAAACTTCTTTGTTGCCCAACACCGATTTTCATAGTGGAGTTGCTATCGGAATTGCGGATATGAATGGGGACAACAAAGATGACATCGTTCGGTTGGACGATGCGAAAATTTTAAATATTGAATATCAAAATGCTCCAAACGCAGTTTTTTCCAATAGTAATTTTGGAAATGTAAGTTCTTCTAATCAATGGAGTTTATGTATTGGAGATGCCGACGAAAATGGTTTTAATGATATACTTACAGGTGGAGCTTACGATAATATTAAATTATTTAAAGCGAATGGAACAGGTAGTAACTACAATGGAGCGAACTTGCCGAGTTCGAATATTTTTATTCAAGGTTCTAATTTTGCAGACATTAATAATGATGGCGCTCTTGATATTTTTGCTTGTCACGATGATGCAGAATCAAGGAAATGGGAAAATGATGGAAGTGGAAATTTCGTTTTAAATAATAATTTGATTCCAACTATCACCTCTCCTGCAAGTGACAATTCTGGAAACTATGCGAGCATCTGGACAGACTATGATAATGATGGAGATTTAGATTTATACATTTCAAAATGTAGAGGTGGAGTAAACGATCCAACCGATCCACGACGAATCAATCAACTATTTCAAAATGATGGTAACAATACATTCACGGAAGTCGCAGCAGGAGCAGGATTGAAAATTGGCGATCAAACTTGGAGTACAGATTTTGCAGATATTGATAATGATGGTGACATGGATGCCTTCATGCTCAATCATTATTCACCAAGTTTATTATTTGTAAATAATGGTAATGGAACATTTTCTGATGTTACAACAGAAAGTGGATTGGATCAAAATATGGACTTATTTGGTATTCAGGGAATCTTCCGAGATTTTGATAATGATGGATTTGTAGATTTGGTTGTGACAGGAACGGAGCATCGAATGTTTAAGAATGATGGTGATGGAACATTCACCGAAATTGCTAATCCATTCACCTCCAATTGGATGGAATCATTAGCGATTGGAGATTTAAATAGTGACGGATTTTTAGACATCTATGCAGGTTATGCCAACTTGTTTACTACGCCAAGTACCATCGACGATCAACTTTTTATGAATCAAGGAAATGCCAATAATTGGATTCAAATTGACTTGGAAGGAACAGTTAGTAACCTCAATGGAATTGGAGCAAGAGTAGAATTACATGGAAGTTGGGGAGTACAAATTCGAGAAGTTCGGTCAGGAGAAGGCTATGGAATTCATAATTCATTCCTCCAACATTTTGGAATTGGTTCCGCTTCGCAAATTACAAAAGTCGTCGTCAATTGGCCTTCAGGAATTGTCAACGAAATTTTAAATCCTTCTTCCAATCAAGTCTTGACCATCATTGAAGAAGCACCTACCACGAGTTGTACTTCTACTTCAAATCTAGCTTTGGGAAAACCAACTTCACAATCAGGAACGCAACTTGGAGCAGAAGCAGCAAGAGCTATTGATGGAGATACGAATGGAAATTTCTGGGGTGGAAATACAGTTACTTTGACTGATTGGGTTAGTAATGCTTGGTGGGAAATTGATTTGCAAAATCAATCTCAAATAGACGAAATCAATCTTTGGAACAGAACAGATTGTTGTGATAATTTATTTTCAGATTTTTATATTTTCGTTTCACCAACACCTTTTACTTCGACCAATTTGAATACTACTTTGAATCAGTCAGGAGTCACAAGTTATTTGATTTCAGGAAGTGCAGGTTTGCCAACCAACCAAGCAATTAATGCTTTAGGTAGATATGTTCGAGTTCAATTGACTGGAACTGCTTACCTCGCCATTGCAGAAGTTGAAGTGATTGGATGTATTGATAATGGAGAAACACCACTTGACCAAACGATTGCTTTTGATGCTATTCCAGATAAGATAACAGTTGATGCACCATTCAATGTTTCAGCAACAGCGACTTCTGGTTTGCCTGTAAGTTTCACTATCGTATCTGGTCCAGCGACAATTTCTAACAACGTAATTACATTAAATGGAGCGGAAGGAACAGTAGTCGTTCGAGCAAGTCAAGCTGGCAATGCTCAATTTAATCCTGCGCAAAATGTTAATCAAAGTTTTGAAGTAACTGAGCCACAAGTTGGTGCATGTACTTCGACTTCGAATTTAGCTTTGGGAAAACCTGCTACTCAAGCAGGAACACAACTTGGAGCAGAAGCAAGTCGAGCAGTTGATGGAAATACGAATGGAAATTTTTGGGGTGGACAACAATCTGTCTCCTTAACTAATTGGACACCGAATGCTTGGTGGGAAGTTGATTTACAAGTTCCATCAACAATCGAATCCATCAACCTTTGGAATCGAACAGATTGCTGTGATGAGTTATTTGCGAATTATTATGTTTTCGTTTCTGATGTTCCTTTCGCTTCGCAAAATATAAACACCACCTTGAATCAAGCAGGGGTAAGTAGTTATTTACAAAGTGGTTCAGCGGAATATCCAACGACAATTAATATTAGTAGAACAGGACGTTACGTTCGAGTACAATTAGTTGGTACTGCCTACCTTGCGATAGCAGAAGTAGAAGTGATGGGATGTATCGATAATAGCGGAGGTCCTCTTGACCAAACGATTATTTATGAACCTATTTCTGATAAGTTGACAACAGCACCACCATTTGAAATTTTTGCAACTGCAAGTTCAGGGTTAACTGTAAGTTTTGAAGTTCTTTCAGGACCTGCTACAGTTTCTGGTAATGTAGTTACATTAACTGGCGATGCTGGAACAGTTGTCATTCAAGCCAATCAAGTAGGGAATGCGCAATTTAATCCAGCGCCGAGTGGTGTTCGAACTTTTGAAGTAACGACACCACCTCCAGCACTTTGTACCAATGCAACAAATATTGGTATTGGAAAAACCGCTACTCAATCAGGCACTCAATTAGGAGCAACAGCTGACCGAGCAATTGACGGAAATACCAACGGTAATTTCTGGGGTGGACAATCATCTGTCACTCTAACAGATTGGGTTGGAAATGCTTGGTGGGAAATTGATTTAGGAGCAATTCATAATATTGATGAAATCAATTTATGGAATCGAACAGATTGCTGTGCGGATAAATTTTCAGATTTCTATGTTTTCGTTTCTGATATTCCTTTCACTTCTCAAGGATTAGATGCAACAATCAATCAAGCAGGTGTAGACAATTATTATGTGGAAGGAGAAGCAGGTTTGCCAACTGAATTAAGTATCGTTCGAACTGGTCAATATGTTCGAGTTCAATTAGTAGGAACAGCATATTTAGCCATTGCAGAAGTTGAAATAATGGGATGTACGACTTCTAATTTGATTGATGTAAATAATGAATTTGTAAATGAAACTCCAACGACTTCTCAAGCTTCATTTAGCCAAGAAGTTTTGCAAGCTAAAGTTTTCCCTAATCCAGCGGAAGATATAATTACCGTCGATTTCCAAACTCCAACTGACCACAACCTCCAAGTTTTTGTCATGGACACCAAAGGTTCAGAAGTACTTCGAAGAGAATTTTATACTTATGCAGGAAGCCATAGTTTCACCATAGATATTTCAAAATATCCAACTGGAACATATATAGTGTACTTACAACATGGAGAATACAGAAAAGTAATCCAGTTCGTAAAACTATAAAATATAGAGCTACCCCTCGCTCACATTACGGTGGCAAAGTTAAAACTGTGTCACCGTTTTTATTTCTGAAAAAGATAAAAAGTCATTAACTTTAAATATCCTCCTTTTTCCCAAAAAATATATCTTTACACCAAAATTTATATTATTCAATGATTTGGAAAAACCTAATCAAAACCGCCCTCATCGGCACCGACCGTTCTGACCTCTCCGAAACTACATTGGCAGAGCTAAAAAAACTAGGCGTTGACCTCGAAGCAACTCCCGCAAATATATTGTTAGAAGGCGCAACACTTTACGCCCAAATGCGAAAAGCAGGTTTCCAACCAAAAAAATGGGAAGGCGAAATTCCTTTCCCTTCCCAAAAAGACGAATCAAAAATATGTAGTAAAAAATCCTCCGAGCACTTAGCGATGATTCTCAACGGAACATTTACTCCAGCTTTAGACAACTTTATCGAACAGTTAATTTTCAATAAAAAATCACTCCCACCCGAACTCCTTCCAGAACTTTTAGAAAAATGCAGAAGCGATAAAACCCTTTGGCAAAAACTAAAAAATGCCATCGGCGAACGAGGCAATTGGCTCATCGAACAAAATGAAGATTGGCATTTCCTAATCGGTAAAACAAATCAAGTCAACTGGGAGGATGGCACAAAAGATGAACGTCTCGCCTTGCTTAATCACTTACGAAAAACGCAACCCGATGAAGCATTAGAAAATATCGAATCCACTTGGGCAGAAGATGATTGGCAACATCAAGTAGAATATTTAAAAACATTAGAACATAATCTCTCCCTCGCTGACGAACCTTTTTTGGAAAAATGTCTTGATGAAAAACGAAAAGACCTCCGAAGAACCGCAGCTATTTTATTAGAAAAAATAGAAGGCTCAGAATTGCGAAAACGAATGTGGGAACGTCTCAAAAATTGCATCAACATCAAAAGTCGAACTGCAAAAAAAGAAAAACTCGAAATCGAACTCCCCGAAACTTGCGACGACAAAATGCTCCGTGACGGAATCGACCCTAGAAAAAAATGGTCAAAAGGAGGACTCAAAGCAAGTTACTTTGCCCAAATGTTTATCATTGTTCCACCATCAAAATGGGAAGTTTTTTTTGACCCTACCTCTCAAGGTGAGAGGAAAAAAGCAAAGGAAGTTTTAGAAATATTTATTCGAAGCGAATGGGCAGAACTATTAGTGCAAGCATCAATTGAATCTGCCGTTCGTCATAATGATGAAAATTGGATGGAAGCAATTGGTCATTTTTGTTTTAAAAATCATGATAAAAATCGCTGGGAAGGATTAGATGTAAAAGCATTGTTAGAAAAACTTCCCGAACATTTATTTAATCAATTTGCGATTCAAGAATTAAAAGATTCTAAAAACGTTTTGGAAAATAACGAACCATTCACTCAGTTACTTCAACTCAATGAAAGTACCTGGGACAAAAATCTCACCCTACTTTTGATGAAAAATTTGCGATACCTCATTTCCCAAAATATCAATTATGGTTGGAATATGATTCACTATCGCAACATGCTCGACCGAGCTGCCTACAGAAGTGATCCTGAACTTTTTGAAATATTAAATAATAGCTGGGCCAACGATGAAAGTTACTGGACTAATTGGGGAAAGGAGATTGATAATTTTTTGCGAGTGTTGAAATTTCGGAGAGATGTGGTTGTTGAATTGGAAAAGTAAAATTTCATTTAAAAAGTCATATTGTTTCATCATGTCTAAATTAGAGCTTGTTGGGACATTTTTTGCCAAAACAAAACTTCCCAACAAACTCTAATTATTTGATAGAATTTATACTGAAATAAATTGCGTGTGGCTCGTTCAACATCTAACGTAAAAACGTTCAACGGAATGAGTCTTAGGAACTGTTCCTGATTATTGTAATTCTACTTTTTTATAATAAGCTGCGTTGTATGTGAATTTTTTCCATCTGAAATAAATAAATAATAAGAACCTTTGGCTAAATGTTTTAAGTCTAGAAATTGAAGAGAAGATTCTATTTTTGATTCATAAACTATTTGACCATAAATGGTATTTATTTTCACCGTAGAATTAGTAGCGAAACCATTTTTATTCTCCAAAACTATTTCTTCTGAAAACAAAGTAGGGTATATTTCCCAAGAATTAGTGTCAGAAATTGGTTGATAGTTGATGGAAATCGTTTGCAAAGAATTGATCGTTCCATCTAAGTCAATTTGCGAAAGTCTATAATAATTAAATCCTACAAAAGGATGAAGATCTACAAAAGCATATTTATGTTGGGTATCGATTTCATTTTCTTTTTTTCCAAGATATTCAAAATTATGTCCATCCCAACTTCTCTCTAAACGAAAATAATCATGATTGATTTGAGAGGCAGTAGTCCAATTAAGTAGCACTTTATTTTCGTTAATTATTTTTCCTGAAAAGTTAATTAATTCAACAGGAAGAGAGAGAGAAGGAGAAGGACATTCTGTGATTTGAGATCCCGAAAAAAATCGATCTTTAGCTGGAATAGAGCCCGTATTTATAATGTTAGGAATTCCGATAGGAGGGTAAGAGTAACCCGAAGGAAAAAAATCAGGAATAGCAGAATAATAATAAGAAGTATCATTTAAGGGTGAAGTCCCAATTGGATAAATAGTCTCTCTAATATTATTTCCATATTCAAAATGATTATTCCCGAGAAGATAGTAAGATCCTAAATTGTGATTTGGTCCGTTCGTAATTTCGTTGCCAATAAAATTTTGATAGTGAGAGAAAGAATCCGTCATAACTAATCCATACAATTCTTTTCTGTTACGTAAGAAGGTATTAAGTGGACCATTTTTTCCATGCGAGGAATCAAGTATTGTTTGTTGAGCAATATTACCTTCAAATAAATTTGCAAAAGGATAATTTCCATGACAAACAATATCTCCAGCAGAACTATCAGGTAAACTAGTTCCTGTCCAAAAAGGATCCGTACTATAATTATAAGTAAACACATTTCCGTTAGCTCCTGATTGAACAATCATAGAATGTCGTAAGTGTTCGAATACATTATTTTCAACTTTGCATTCATTCCCTGTTTGTTGAATCATTACTCCGTATGCTCTTCCTCCTCCTCCATAATTAAATGCATGGTGAAAATAAGAACCCTCAATTGTGATATTAGTACTTGCATCAATGGTGATATGACTAAAATTGCAAGTATCACTTTCGATCCCTCTGACCCAAGATTGAGCAGCATATTTAAATCGGACAGAACTTGTTTGAGAGGGATTCGTTTCATCTAAGCGAGTTATTTTTAAACATTCAATACCTACATTTTTGACCATATTTAATTTTACAATTTTAGGCGTGTTGGCTAAATTAAAATCTATTCTTAAATCGCTTTCTAGTTTGATGATATTATTTGCATTAATTTCCAAAATTTTTACAATTTGTCCAACCGTACCAATGGCCCAACTTGAGGTCACAAGTGAAGTATCGTTTTGAACAATTCGAATATAATCTCCAACTGAAAAATTAGCATTATTTTGAACTGAAATTTCGGTATCACCTTTAGAAGAACTTTGGGCAAAAGGGGTAGAAGTTCCAGTATCACTTCCTTCCACATTGATAAGATTTTGAGAACCTCCTATGTCAAATGTAAGTGTAGTATTTTCTGAACCAGAACCTTTTATGATTATTCCATCAGTTAATTGAAGTGAGGAAATGAAAAAATAATTACCTGGAGGGAAAACAACAACACCAGGGTTTCCATTTAAGGAGCTTACTGCATTTTGGAAAGCAGCAGTATTATCTACTTCTCCATTTCCATTCCCACCAAATGCTAAAATATTTAATTCAGTAGAAGGTGTTGGGTAAGGCCCTTGAAAACCCGAAAGACTCCAATTGACGGAACGATCAGAGGATAGTGTTTGACCAGATGTTAAAATATTAAATAATAATAATATGAAAAATGAGAAAACAAATTTACGATTTGCAATAGGGGAAGTCATAAAATGAAATTAATTAGTTTTTGGAATAAAGTATTCTTTATTAAAATTAATGAAATTAGCCACCTTTTTATAATACTTGCTAGAATCTTTATAAAAAAAATAGAATAAGGAAGTATTATAAAAACTTGGATACCTATCTTTGAGTCTTGACATTTTTATAAAAAATTAAAAGAAAATATGAAAAAGAAAACCCAAACCCTCCGCCCTCACGCCGAAACAACCTACGCCGCAGAACTCAAAGCACTAGCAAAAATCGACGACAAACCTCGTCCCACGAATTGGAATCTTTCCCCATGGGCAGTCGTCAACTACTTGCTCGGCGGTACGATGGAAGACGGAACAGAGATCGAACCAAAGTATTTTGGCAACCGAAGATTGATCGAAGTAGCGGTTGCAACTTTGGCAACTGACCGAGCATTATTGCTGATCGGAATTCCAGGAACTGCAAAAACTTGGGTGTCTGAACATTTGGCAGCAGCCATCTCAGGCGACTCCAAATTACTGGTACAAGGAACGGCAGGCATGAACGAAGATGCACTTCGTTACCAATGGAATTATGCGCAACTTTTATCCAAAGGCCCATCGGAAGATGCGATGGTCGCAAGTCCATTGATGAAGGCAATGCAAGATGGAAAAATTGCAAGATTGGAAGAGTTGACTCGAATTCCTTCGGATGTGCAAGATACCTTGATTACTATTTTATCAGAAAAAATATTACCTGTTCCTGAGTTGAATACTGAGGTTCAAGCGCAACGAGGTTTCAATTTAATTGCAACTGCCAATGACCGAGATAAAGGTGTCAATGAATTATCAAGTGCTTTGCGTCGTCGATTCAATACTGTCGTGATGCCTTTGCCCAACACGATGGAAGAGGAAGTAAATATTGTAAAAACTCGGGTAGATAAAATTGGTCAGTCGCTCGAATTACCAGCTTCGGCAGCACCTGTTCAAGAGATTCAAAGATTGGTCACGATCTTCCGAGAATTGCGAAGTGGAAAAACCGAGGATGGTCGAACCAAACTAAAATCACCAAGTGCAACACTTTCGACTGCGGAAGCAATTTCTGTAATTAATAGTGGTCAAGCATTGGCAGCACATTTTGGAGATGGTACTTTGAAAGCAAATGATTTGGCGGCAGGAGTGACTGGTGCGGTGGTCAAAGATCCTGTGCAAGACAAAGTGATTTGGCAAGAATATCTGGAAACCGTAGTGAAAGAAAGAAAAGAATGGAAGGATTTGTATCGAGCTTGCAAGGAGATGTTGTGATTTTTTTTTCGAGTATGTTGGAAAATTAAACTCTGGCTAAAAATCTAATCTTCCAACATGTTTTGAATATCTTTCATGTGTAAAATGAACATTAAAGCGTTTTTTTCATTTAGGAGAAATAGCATAATAGTTCTTTCCTTTTTTCTATAATTGGAAAAAAAATCATCAAACAGAACTTGAATTTTTAAAACCTTCTATTGAATATGAAACGAACCAACTTACTTTTTCTCACCATTATACTTTTCATTATAACAATCAGTATAGGCTTCTCCTCCAATTTTTCAACAGGCAGTTTTTTTGAAAAAAAACAAGAAGAAAAAATTAAAAGTGAAAATACTGATCGAGCAAAGTCTCTCGAAGGATTTGACAAAATGATGCAAGTCCTCACTCACAAGCGTTGCGTCAATTGTCATCCCGCAGGCGACCGACCACTTCAAGGAGAAGATAGTCATATCCATAATTTTAATGTACAAAGAGGCTCATCAAATTTTGGAAAACCAGCATTCAGTTGCAACACTTGTCACCACGAAGAGAACAACGATATTGCTGGAGTTCCAGGAGCACCCGAGTGGGCACTTGCTCCAAGGGAAATGGTTTGGGAAGGACTGAGCCGAGTCGAAATTGCGCATTCAATCACAAACCCAGCAATCAACAAAGGAAGAAGTTTAGAGGAAACGGTCAAACATTTGACAGAGCATAAATTAGTTTTATGGGCATGGGAACCAGGTGTTGACAACGAAGGAAATCCTAGAGAAAAACCTCCCGTTCCCAAAGATGAATATATTGCTGCCGTAAAACAATGGGCAGAAAATGGGGCAGTCATTCCTGAAGAATAATATAGAGGCAATCTCTTGTGGTTGCCCAACACAACGTTTTTTTTTTTTAATAGCAGAGACAATCATAATGGTTTTTTAATAACACAGATAACCACGATTTTTTTTAAAAACATGGGCAACCACAAGGGATTGTCCCTACAAAATAAAACATGAAAATTTCATTCAATATAAACGGAACTCCACAGACAGTTGAGACGGACGAAAATACTCCATTGCTTTGGGTAATCCGAGATATGTTAGATTTAAAAGGAACAAAATTCGGTTGCGGAAAAGCAGCTTGTGGAGCTTGCACCATTCACGTCGAAGGAATGCAAACTCGGTCTTGCGCCTATCCTGCAAAATTAGCAGAAGGTAAAAATATCACGACCATCGAAGGTCTTTCTGATGGCGAAAAATTACACCCTGTGCAGCAAGCATGGATGGAAGAAATTGTTCCACAATGTGGTTATTGCCAGCCAGGATTTATGATGGCAACTGCCTCCCTATTGGAGATTATTCCAAATCCAACTGACGAAGACATCGACGACAATATTTCAAATGTCTGTCGATGCGCCACCTATTATCGCATGCGAAAAGCGATTCATCGAGCTGCTGAAATCAAATCTACCAACCTTTAAAATCACCTTCTTTGAGAAATTACGTGGTCAAGTTAAAATTGAATATAAAAGCGACCAATGGAAATGTTGTTTTTAATTTTAACTTGACTTAAAACACGTAATTTCTCAAAGAATCAAAATCTATAACAATGAGTAATTCTGAACAAACAGAACCTAAAAAGAAAAAGAAATTTTCCAGAAGAAAATTTTTAGTTCGCTCTTCCATTGGCTTAGGTGTGGTGATGGGAGCAACTTATTTATCTCGACCACTTTGGAGAAGAGCATTGGCAGGATATATTAATACCGCTGAATCTCCTTACTTGGGAAATACTGATGATCCAAAAATTTGGTTTGAAATAACAGCCGATAATCAAGTGACTTTATTGAGTCCAAAAATGGAAATGGGACAAGGTGTTTTCACAGGTCTTGCCCAAATTGCTGCGGACGAATTGGGAATTGATATGGCTCAATTAAGTGTCAAACATGCTCCGACAGCAAGTGGTAATATTGACAAATTCGCGACAGGAGGAAGTACTTCTATTTCGAGTCTTTGGCAACCACTCAGAGAATTAGCTGCAACGATGCGTGAGATGTTGTTGCAAGAAGCGGCAAAACAATTAGCGATTGAAGCCAACTCTTTGAGTGTAAAAAATGGAGTTGTTTCAGGTGGCGGAAAATCTGTTTCCTATGGTGACATTGTAAAAAATGTTAAGGAATGGAAAATCCCAAAAACACCAAAACTCAAAGATGTTTCAGCTTATAAATTTATTGGAAAACCCATCCCTCGTGTAGATCTAAAAGACAAAGTAATCGGCACGCCAATTTTTGGAATGGATGCTTCGATGCCTGGTATGTTGTATGGAGATATAGTTCGTCCATCCCAGATTGATGCCACTTATGTGAGTGCAGATACTTCCGAAGCGGAGAAAATGCCAGGCGTAATTAAGATTGTAAAAGAAAAAGATTTTGTAGGTGTAGTTGCCACTTCTATCACCGAAGCTCGCAATGCAAAAAAAGCCATCAAAGCAAAATGGAAACTAAATAAAGCATGGCAGAATTCAGATATTGAAGAAATTATAAAAGTGGGAAAAGGAATAGCCTACACTATTCAAAAAGAAGGCAGCCCAGATTTTGATGATGAAAAAACCATCACTTCCGAATACCATAGTCCAATCGGAGCGCATGCACAACTCGAACCCAACGGAGCAGTTGCGCATGTCGAAGATGGAAAAGCAACAGTAATGATGTCCACACAAGTCGTGATGATTACTCGAAGTGAAATTGCAGAAAGACTAGGTTTTGATGTTGAAAATGTAAATATAATTCCCACATTTTTAGGAGGAGGATTTGGAAGAAGATTGCATACGCCGAATGGAATACAAACCGCACTTTTATCGAAAGCAGTTGGCAAACCTGTCAAATGTTTTTTTGATCGAAAAGAAGAATTTCAAAATGATACCTTCCGTCCACCGACACATCATATACTCAAAGCGAAATTAAAAAGTAATGGAATGATAGAAGCAATTGAGCACAATGTTTCGAGTGGAGCAGTTGCTTTTGGTTCGCCAATGTTGCCTCCAGGAGCTGAATCAATTATGGGAGCAGACCTTGGCGCATGGCGAGGAGGAATGATTAATTATTCAAAAATTCCAAACTATCAAGCGATTTCTTGGAAAGTAGATTTACCTTTTGCGACGAGCTGGTGGCGAAGTTTAGGACTGCTTGCGAATACGTTTGCGATTGAAAGTTTTATGGATGAGTTGGCGATCACCGCTAAAAAAGATCCAATCCAATTTCGATTAGATCAAATCAATGATGACAAAAAAGGAACTCGACTCAAAAAAGTCATCGAAGCAGCTCGGGACAAAGCAACTTGGAAAGATGGAAAATTAGGGAATGGTCGAGCGATGGGTTTTGCTTGTTCTATCGATGCAAATACACCTTGCGCTCACGTCGTCGAAGTTTCGGTTAAAGATAAAAAAATCAAAGTGCATAAAGTAACTTGTTCCATCGACCCAGGAGTTGCGATCAATCCAGATCAAATCCGAGCGCAATGCGAAGGAAGTATCATCATGGGAATGAGTGCTGCCATGTTTGAAAAAATGGAAGTGAAAGACAATCAATTATCACCAACTATTTATGGACCGTATAAAATGGCTTTGATGCGAGATGCACCAAAAGAAATTGATGTAGTGATTTTGGAAAATGCGGATGCGCCAGGTGCAGTTGGTGAACCACCTTTGGGCCCGATTGCGGCAGCGATTGCGAATGCAGTTTTTAGATTGACAGGGCAGCGGTTGCGGTCGATGCCTTTGGAGATTGTGTAGTTTTTGGGAAAAATAAATAGATAAAATGAAAAGGTGTTTCTAAATTTTAGGAACACCTTTTCTTATCAGACTAGTTTATTTTTTAATAAAAAAACCTATGAACGTATCAAGTTTATTCGTTTGAAAAACGAATAAATGATATTGAGTCAAATGAATAATTTATAAGCGTAAACCAAAACGATAAGATATTTTGAAAAAACCTTAAAGAATATGTATCTTTATTTAAGTTAAAAAATCTTAAATATTATGGAAAATTCATTGCAAACGCCATTCAATTCTACACAGGTAGAAATCTTAAAATTGTTTTCACAAGGATTAACAGATAATCAATTAGAAGAATTGAGGAAAACACTTATTGCTTTTAGATTTAATCTTTTAGATGAGCATATTGAGAAAGTAGCTGAAGAGAAGGGACTGTCAGTAGAGCAAATTGATAAACTTTCAAAAGACCATCGTCGTGCATCAAGTGAGAAGCAATCAGAAAGTAATAGGAGTAAAGAATTATGAAAGTAGTAATTGATACTAACGTAATATTAAATACTATTTATCCAGGTTCTAAAAATCATTGGATTCAAAAAGCGCTTCAAAATGGTGATATTGAATTATGTGTAACTACTGATATACTTAATGAATACGCTGAAATTATTTCAAATTATTTTGATGCTGAAACTTCAAACCTTTTCCTTTCAGCCTTAGAAATCTTACCCAACATAATTTATATTCAAAAATATTTTTTTTGGAAATTAATTCCTGAAGATCCAGATGATGAAAAATTTGTTGATTGTGCTATCGCTGCAGGAGCGTTATTTTTGGTAACTAATGATAAGCATTTTTCGAAACTGAAAGAGTTAAGATTTCCAAAGGTTGACATTCTAAATGAAGATGAATTCAAAAGAATTTTCGAAGAGCAACAACAAAATTGAATAACATTTGAATCTGATAACAAAAACTAAACAACACAATCGGTTCTGGAAAACCGACTTACTATGACAACAATTTTCGGCATCCGCCACCACGGCCCAGGCTCCACTAAAAGCCTCCTTCGAGCACTCCAAAATCTCGAACCTGATTGCCTTCTCATCGAAGGAGTCAAAGATGCAGAAGCATTGTTACAACATGTTACTAACCCTGGAATGCAACCACCCGTTGCATTATTGACCTATAACCCAAAAGATTTTTCCCAAGCCATTTATTCTCCCTTCGCAGAATTTTCGCCAGAGTGGCAAGCAATAAAATATGGTTTAGAAAAAAATATTGTTGTCCAATTTATGGACTTGCCCCACGAAGTAGTTTTAGGAATAAAAAAACAAGAAGCCGAAAATCCATTTCAACTTTTCGGAGAAGAAGAAACTGACCAAGCAAAAAATGCTACCGAAGATGATAAGCTCCAAAAAGATCCACTCGGCTACATGGCAGAAATTGCAGGTTACTCAGATAGTGAAAGATGGTGGGAAGTAACTTTTGAGGAGCGAGAAAATCCAGATGAGATTTTTCCCAGCATCATCCAAATCATGCGATTGCTACGAGACGAAATAAAACGTCCTGATCCTCCGATGGAAAAACGACGAGAAGCATTTATGCGAGAGACGATGCGAAAAGCAATCAAAGATGGCTACCAAAATATCGCAGTAATTTGTGGTGCATGGCATTCGCCAGTCCTCGAGGATTTAGCTAAATACAAGGCGAGCGACGATAAAAAATTACTCAAAGGAATTAAAAAAGTAAAAACAAAAAGCACTTGGGTGCCTTGGTCGTACAATCGACTTTCGACTCAAAATGGCTACGGCGCAGGAGTAATTTCTCCAGCTTGGTATAAATTATTATATCAAAATCGAAAAGAAGTTGGCGTACGTTGGATGACAAAAGTGGCTCGACTTTTTAGAGAAAAAGATATGGATGCTTCGTCGGCACATGTGATCGAAGCAGTTCGATTAGCAGATACGTTGGCTTCAATTCGGCAGTTGCCAATTGCTGGAATTCGAGAAATGTACGAAGCAGCCACTTCGATTTTTTGTGAAGGTCATGAAGCACAAATGGAACTCATCCAAAACAAATTAATTATTGGTGATGTGATGGGAAAAGTACCGCCCGAGATTCCTGTTATTCCATTGCAACAAGATTTTGATAAAAGTATAAAGTCTGCTCGATTGACCAAGGAGCGAAATTCCACCGATGAAATTGTCAAAGAATTGGACTTGCGAACGGAGAGTAATTTGCGAGCAAGTCACTTGTTGCATCGCTTAGATTTACTAGGAATAAAATGGGGACAAGCTAAAAAAGTTTCTAAGTTTTCGAAAGGTCAATTTAAAGAAATATGGAAGTTGGTTTGGAAACCAGATTATGCTTTGAACATTATCAGCGCAGGCATGTGGGGAAACACCGTTTACGAAGCAAGCGTTAATTTTGTCAAAAAGAAAACGACAGAAATTGAAAACTTGCCCGAGTTGACAGAGTTGGTGGAGACTTCGTTGAAAGCAGATTTGACTGATGCAATTCCGAATTTGGTGAAGCGATTGCGAGACCTTTCTGCTTTGACAACTGATGTAGAAAAATTAATGATGGCATTGCGACCCTTGATTTATGCGATCAGATATGGAAGTACTCGGAAGTTGGATGTGAGTAGTTTGGAGCGAGTGATTAATGAAATGATTCCTCGGATTTGTGTGTTGTTGCCGAATGCTTGTGTGGGCGTAAATGAGGATTTTACAAAAGATTTATTTGAAAAAATATTAGATACCAATCATTCAATTAGTTTGATGGATGATGAAAATCATTTGGTAAGTTGGAATAAAGCACTCGATCAAATCACTCGATTACAAAATGTAAATACCTTGTTAAAAGGTGGTTGCTTGCGGATGCTTTTTGACAAAAAAATAATCACAATTCCAGATGTTGCCAATGAAATGTATTTGATGCTTTCGGTAGGGAATGATACGACGAGTGCGGCAAATTGGTTAGAAGGATTTTTGCATGGAAGTGGTTTGTTATTGATTCACAATATGGATTTGTGGAATATTTTGGATCAATGGATTGATGAAATGAATTTCCTGACTTTTCAAAATTTGATTCCATTATTGCGAAGAACTTTTGCTGAATTTTCTGCACCTGAGAAAGAGAAGATGTTGGAGTTGGCAAAAAGAGGACAAATAAAATCTTCGAAGAAAAAAAATAAAGATGAAGGTTTTGATAAAAAAAGAGGAGAAGGAGTTTTAGAAACGGTGCGATTGTTATTAGGTATGTAGCGCATATCGCACGTAGCGGTCTGCTTCAGCAGACCCAAAAAAAAAGACCGTAATGATCTTTTCCCAATCTTAAAAGCTATGTGTTTTTTATTTTTCAGGTCTGCTGAAACAGACCACTACGTGTTATTCTTCCTCATTATTGACATCTGGCATTTTATTATATTCCTCTTCATC
>Ga0114957_1002129_pt1 | contig 19550 bp, 16 predicted proteins | sample BantaG_FD_87175 | JGI IMG/M metagenome (GOLD analysis project Ga0114957, IMG submission 87175) | Marine algal microbial communities from Bantry Bay, Ireland - BantryBay_4 metaG | ecosystem: Host-associated > Algae > Red algae > Unclassified | place: Bantry Bay, Ireland | collected 2014-11-21 | reverse complement strand
CAGGTCATGAAATTTTGGATGTACTTGGAATGGTTCCATTTATAGGAGAGTTAGCTGATTTTGCAAATGGAGTATGGTATTCTCTTGAGGGAGAAGAAGGAAAAGCTACTCTTTCTTTTGCTGCAATGTTACCTATAGGAGGCTGGGCTGTAACTGGAGGAAAATGGGCTGTAAAAGTAGCTGAAAATCAGGTTAGGGTTGTTAAAAATACTATTTATAGGTTAGGAGTAATATAGAAATTATCTCCTGAGTTGAAAAATATTCGTACAAGTTTGTTAACTTCGGGTTATGCTCAAGCTAAAGTAGATGGGTTCTTTGTTGATTTTTTTAAGAATTCGAATGGTTTACGAATGCTTACGGAAGACCCTCAAAACACTATCAAGGCATATAATGTTATATTCGATGATGATGTTTTGCGAAAAGTTGTAAGTAATATTGAAAAAGTTAATGGACATTTGACAAAAAATGTTCATACTGCTGAGGTTTTAGAGACTGCGTTTAAAGCTTCATCTGATAAAGCTAAATGGATTGATGATATTGGGTTTAATGTCCTAAATAAAGCACAAAGAAAAGTTGAATATATTAATCCTAACGGAGCAATAATTAAATGGACAAATGTGCATCCTAATAATTTTCCAAATCAAATTGATCAGGCTATCAACGGGCCAAACGCTAATATAGGTTCAATTGCAGAAGGCGAGGCTGCTCAAGCTGTGTTGAATCATAAACCGTTAGAGGGGTTTGGTTTGGAAAGAAAGCTTAACGGTCAGCCTGCAGCTGAATTAGATATTGTCACTGCTGATGAAATTATTGAGGTGAAAGCTAATATTCAAAAAGCTAAACAAAAATTTGTCTTTACAAATGGCGACTCTACACCCGGACAAATAGCAAAGGTTAAAGATCCAAGTATAGATAAATACGTAAATCCTAAAAATAAACCTATTATTTTACACGTAAAAGAACCATTACCAATTGACGCCTCAACAGGTAATTATTATCCTTCTGATCAAGCATTTATCGACAACCTACTAAATACATATAATATACAGCTTACAAATTCTTTACCTGATTTAATTTCTAAATTACAATAGTATGCCAGCATCGACATTAGAGATATTAGCCAGCAGTTGGGAAGATGAATTGGACGTGCTTAAAAAAATAATTTTTGCATGTAAGAAGGCTGATTTATTCATGTCATTATATAAAAACGATATAGTGATTCGTGTCGATCCTTCCTCGGAAAGACACTTAAGTTTAGAAATACAAACTTCTAAAAATGTAGATTGGTATTATAAAGAATATCCCTTGGCTCTTAAAGAACCTGAAGAAAGGATTCCTTATTATCTTTTTGACAAGTCGATAAACGAAGAAAAGTTGTTTGCAATTGCTATAGCAAATAATTATTTGGATGATTTGTTGATTTGGAAATTTTCATCAAAGTATTTAGCTGATAATCCTGGTCATATAATAACTCTAAATCGAAATGTTTACCTAGATTTCCGGAAAATGAGTAAAATAGAGAGTATTACTAAATATATAGAGGGTTGGTGTTTTAATTTAGACCAATTATTGAAATGATTTATTATCCTTGAATGAGCTCCCCTGAAACAATGTATTGACAACAACAGAAAATAATTAGTCACCTGACTCACCCCGCTGACATAACATCTTCAGAAGAATAAAAAAAAGCAAAAGCCTGTTTGGGACTCCATCCCAGATACAGCTTCCCCAAGCTACTGACCATAATATATGGTCAGTAGCTTTTCTAATAAAACGAATCTGCTAAATAAAAAATAACTACCTTGTTATAAAAAGGTGATTAATGAAATACAAAATATATTCGCACACTGAAAAAGACATCAAACATCACAAAATGAAAAAATTAATACCAACCTTACTATTCCTAATCGTTCATGATGTCTTGTGGAAGTTCAAACAGTGATCCAATCTGTAATTGTTACAAAATGTTTGTTGACGAAGTGAAAAAGCAAAACCTAGACTATGAAGGCGCTGGTGTATCCGCTAAGCTCAAAGAAATTTATACGAATCTTGCTAAAAAAGATCCAGAGTTTTTAAAGTGTACGGATAACACAATATTTGAAGGTGACTTGTTCTCCAGATCCAAACTTAGGATATTCAGTAGTATGGATACTAACTGTCTTGATAATGATGCCTTTAAAAAAATTATTGAAAAAGGTCCGTTAATTTATAAAGCCTATTAGTTTTTTCCTGTTACCCGCTGGGGTAAGTATAACTTAAACACAATTATATTTAAAACCTGATTATGAAAAAAATAATTACACTTTGCTTCCTTACTTTTTTACTGAACCAATTTTTAACCGCGCAACCCACATTAGTAAAAGATATAAATGAAGGGAGTGGCAGCTCATACGCATTAAACGAAACAACAGATTACACCCTCTTTAATGACATGTTGTATTTCACCGCAGATGATGGGATAAATGGGTATGAACTTTGGAAAAGTGATGGTACAACTGCAGGTACAGAAATGGTGTTCGATATTTTCGCAGGTTCTGGTGGTAGTATCCCTTCTGACATAGTTGTATTGAACAATCAACTACTCTTTTTTGCAGAGGATAGCCAAAATGGAAGAGAGCTGTGGCAAAGCGATGGAACAGCCTCCGGGACGTCTATAGTTAAGGGTATTAATCCAGGAAATGCAGATGCAATTCTTTCTTCATTTAATACCATGACCATCATGGGAGATTATGCCTACTTTTCAGCTTTTGAAGCTACAAATGGCGAAGAACTTTGGCGTACAGATGGTACAGAACTTGGTACTACTATAGTTACAGATTTGTGGGCAGGTTCAAATTCTTCCCTTCCCAGAGGTTTTACAGTTATGAACGACATTCTTTACTTTAGTGCTAATGGAGGAGTAACTGGAACTGAACTATACAGAAGTGATGGCTCAGAAGCTGGAACCTATTTGTTAAAAGATATAAGCAGTTCGACATTTGGTAGTTCTCCTTCAGACATGACTGTAGTCGAAAATACAATGTTCTTCACTGCTACCGATCTGGATAATGGGAAAGAACTTTGGAAAACAGATGGTACCGAAGTCGGCACAGAACTAGTAAAAGATCTTGAACCAGGAACAGCTTCGTCTTTTAGTAACAACGAAAATTTATTGTTTTCCTACAATGGGAACTTATTATTTGCAACCAATACAACGGACAATGAAGAAGATTTATGGTTAAGTGATGGCACAGAAGCAGGTACCGTTGTTTTAAAAGCATTTACAGATGGGTTTCAAGCTGAAGCCCCATTAAGCCTGACTATATTCAATAACGAAGTGTATTTTTATGGATTTGATGATGCAGTTGGAGATGGACTTTGGAAAACAGATGGAACAACAGGAGGAACAGAATTAATAAGAGCGTTTTCTGGAAATATCACTGCTTTAAAAAGAGAAATGATAAGTCTTGGAGATCGGCTCGTTTTTGTTGCGAAGGAAGATTTTTCAACAGGGTTTGAACTATGGGAAAGCAATGGTACTACAGCAGGTACGAATATTATAGGAGATATAAATCCTGGCTCATTTGACTCCGGACCATCACATTTAATTGATTTGAATGGAACAGCTCTTTTTTTGGCAGATGATGGTACAATTGGAAGAGAACTTTGGAGTTATAATCCCGAAGCGCTCCCGGTTTCATCAACTATCCAACAAACGGCAGATATTCTGTGTAATGGAGACGCAACTGCAGCGTTATTGGTAACACCTTCGGGAGGAACAGGACCATACGACTATGTCTGGAATGTGGCTGGAGTTGTTGGAAATAATCCTACGGATTTAGTAGCAGGACTATATGATGTAACCGTATCTGATGCCAATGGGGCAACATCCTCCAACTCAATCGTCATTAATGAACCTACTGAAATAGTCTTATCCCTTGATGCAACACCATCTACAGGTGGCGGGGCTAATGGTACTGCTACAGTTGTTCCTAATGGAGGAACTCCATTCTATACTTATTTATGGAATACAATTCCTGCTCAAACTTCGTCTACTGCTGTTAACTTATTACCGGGAGATTATATAGTTACAGTTACTGACGCGAATGACTGCACTTCTGAAGGATTGGTATTGGTAGATTTTACAGAAGGAGTAGAAGATAAATATATCCTAAGTCAAGTTGAAGTATATCCTACGATTACTACTGGGGCTGTAATCTTAAAGTTTGAGGAAACATTCCAGATGGAATATGCTGTACTCAATTTATACGGTCAAATTGTAGATGAGGGAATTGTTACTTCAGGTCAGATAATTGATTTAAATGAAATTCCAGTGGGAGCTTACTTTATTCAATTAAAACACAAGCAAGAAAGTGTAAGCAAGCGAATTATTCGGATAAATTGATTTTCCGTCTCAAATAATAAGACTGAGTTGGTATATATTTGAAATAGTAATGAAAATTTTCTTTTCTAAATAGTCAGGCTAAATGAAGGTTTTGTTTAAGCTGATTATTTAGCAAAGTCTTTAAGCAATTTCTACAAAAGTATAATAACAATGATGAAGCCTTCGGTTTTTCGACAGTTTTTGGTTCTGTTTTTAATGCTAATTGGTGTAAATACTCAAGCTAGTGATACACTTAGTGTAAAAGTGATAGCTCTTTCAATCGGAGATTCAATAATTGTACGCTGGGCTCCAACAGATTATAAATCTTGGAGCTACGGAATTACACACGGGTTTAAGCTTGAAAGATATACAAATATTTCAAATGGAGTAATCTTACCATTGTTGGATAGACATAATTCTAAAGTTGTTTTAGGAGAGCTATTTTTGCCTTTACCTGAGGCTGATTGGGAGTCTTTAGCTAATCAAAACGAATTGGCAGGGGTCGCAGCCGGAGCCATTCACGGTGAAGGATTTTTAGTAGATAACCTAACGGAGACAGATGTCATGACGGCTTATAATGTAAATAGAGAAAATGAAACAAGGTTTGGGTTTAGTCTATTAGCTGCTGATCAATCTTTAGAAATTGCTCTAGCTATGGGTTTAGGGTTTGTGGATGATTCTGTTATTTCTGGCGATGAATACAGTTACAAAGTAACGTTTATTGAGAATGGTTCTGACAATAGCTATGAGAAAGGAAGGGTTACAATATCGGCTGGCTCAGAGGAAGGCCTTGAACCTCCAGCTAAACCTAAAGGAATAGGAGGTGATTTAATGGCTCATTTAACATGGGAAAAAAATCAACAGCAAGAGCTATATTCTAGTTATTATGTTGAGAAATCAACAGATAACGGACTTACTTTTTCAAGAGTAAATGATTATCCATTAATCTCTACAGGCTCTGATGAAGCGGACTCTGATCATGTTTCTTTTGCTGATTCATTAGAGCAAAATGGAGTTACTTATGTTTACAGGATTATGGGCAGTACTACTTTTGGTATATTAGGATCTCCATCCGATACTGTTCATGTAATAGGTAAAGCAGCCCCGATACCTGTTCATCCAAATATTGTAGAAGTAGTGGAACAGAATCAAGGTAGCTTAAACTTGAATTGGGCTTTTGACAATGCATTTAATAACCAAATAAATGGATTTAATATTCTTCGGTCAAACAGTAGAGTAGGCGTTTTTACGAAAATAAATAATTCCTTGATAGGAGCTGCAACAAGAAACTGGACTGATACTAATCCGGAAGGAACTAATTATTATAAAATAGAGGCAAATGATATTAATGGTCATAAGAAAAGATCATTGGCCTTTTTGGGTCAAATAAACGATATCACACCTCCTTCTCCTCCTCAAAACATTGTAGGAGAGATAGACATGAATGGATATGTTCTCTTAAACTGGGACGATAATTCAGAGACAGATTTAATGGGCTATCGAGTTTATTTTAAAAACCAAGAAACCGGAGAATTTTCGCAGGTTACTCCTCATTGGGTTAAAACTAGTTCCTATGTCCATCAGGTTACTCTAAATAATTTAAGCGAGACAGTTTATTATAAAATAAGAGCGGTTGATAAACGTCATAATATTTCAGACTTCTCAGAAGTTTGTGCTGCAACAAGACCAGATATTATTGCACCGTCAGCACCTGTGATTACACAAGCAGACCCTATAGTAGATGCGGTTAGATTGAGTTGGAGAGCAAGTTCGTCAAATGATGTGGTTAGGCATGAGTTGCAAAGAAAAACTGAATATGAAGTGGAATGGACAAGCCTTGGGACTTATGAAATAGGAGAAGAAGATTTTAATTTAATGGACAACCCTCCAAGTTCCTCATATGTTTGTGAGTATAGATGTCTGGCTTTTGATGAAGGAGATTTAGTCACGAGTTCAAAAATTATAAAAGTTAAACCTATCGATAACGGTGAAAGAGATTCCATAGGGACGCTTTCATATAATTTAGACTTAGGTCCTCAAATTTCACAAACACCTTATTCTTTTCAAGGAAGTGCAGGGGTTTGTAGTATTAGCTGGGATTATCCTTTCTTACCTGGTCTCCACGATTTCACTATTTATAGAAGCTTAAATGGAGGTCCGTTCAGAACATACAAAACAGTGTTAGTTGAAGGAGGAGATGTTCAACCACAGCAAGGAAGCATAAACACATATACTTTAGATGATGATGAGTTGAAAAATGGAAAAACGTATTCCTATAAAGTAAAAGCTAATTTTACTGATGGAGGTTATAGCCCGATTAGTAGTCCTGTTTCTTTTGGTATTTAAATATGGAGAAGTGAGGTTTTGAAATTTCGATTTCCCGCTTTAGTGATGGGATAGAGATTGAGCGAAGTCGAAGTATCCGTCCTAATCTGTTCAATCTATCAAATCCGTGTCCCATCACAAAAGAAGGAAAAAAATTTCACCCCTCCCGAATAAAAACCCGCGCCAAATACAAAATAACAAAGCCCATCAAAAACTGGAAAACACCCACATAAAACATCGGCGAAGTAACATACTCCAGTTCCCCATTCAAACTCGCCAGTATCTTCGCACCTATCTTTAGCCCCTGAGCGACAATCACAAACACAATCACCCAGGTACGCAAAAACGTAGCCGTCCAGCTATGCTCAATGACAATCAAAGCAATAATAAAAAATTGTAAACCCAATGGCACCACTGACCACAGCTCTCCAAAAGCTATGGCTACAAAGATGTTCCATATCAACAATATTGAAAGGTAAGTTATCAGGAATGTCCTGACTGCCTGTGTTCTGAACATGGTTGTTTATTTCGTGGATTTCCTTGGTCGTTGATGGGACACGGATTTGACGGATTGAACGGATTAGGACGGATTTTTTTTCGTAGTTCGGTGAAACCCACTAACGTAAGAGAATGCGTTTTCCTACAGTCGTAAACTATTCACGATAAAGGGAAATCCGTGTAAATCCGTTCAATCCGTCAAATCCGTGTCCCATCAAGATAGCAGGAAAGCGCTTAAAATTCCCCCTTAATCAAAGCCAACAAATCAGTAGCAGAAAGCTTAGCACTCGCCTCCGTTCCTTCCAACAAACTATCTGCAAGATTTCGTTTATCTGCGTGCAACTGAACAATTTTTTCTTCAATCGTATTTTCACTGACCAGTCGGTAAATCGTAACCGGGCGCTTCTGACCAATTCGGTGGGCACGGTCACTCGCCTGATCTTCCACCGCCGGATTCCACCAGGGATCAAGGTGAATAACGTAGTCAGCAGCCGTTAGGTTCAAACCTACACCTCCAGCTTTTAGGGAGATCAAAAACAAATCACCTGTACCTTCCTGGAAGGCATTGATGGATTTTTCTCGCTTGGGTAATGGAGTTTGACCGTCGAGATATTGATAAGAAATATTTTCTTCCTGCACCCATTCTTCAATGAGGCGAAGGTGCTTTACAAACTGCGAAAAGATAAGTGCCTTATGCCCGTTTTCTATCAATTCAGAGACGGTTTGCTTCAGCAACTCCATTTTTGAACTTTGAATTTTGGAGTGCGGCATCACCAGTCTTGGATGGCAGGCTGCCTGTCGCATCCGCATCAGTTCGGCTAAAATTTGGAAGCGTTTTTGTCCGCCATCTTCGTCGAGGGTGGCCAGTTTTTCAAGGGCATTTCGCCGCAAGGCTTCATAAAAGGAACGCTCTTCTTCAGAGAGTTCTACTAGTAGCGTAACTTCCGTTTTTTCTGGCAATTCAGAAAGCACATCGTTTTTGCGACGACGCAAAATGAAGGGTTGCAACAAGCGTTTTAATTGTTGGCTCTTCTCCACATCCTGATTTTTTTCAATCGGAATAGCATAGGAATTATTGAAGCGATCCAATGAGCCCAATAGGCCCGGATTGATAAAATTAAACAAGTTCCAAATCTCACCCAAGTGGTTTTCAATCGGGGTACCTGTCGTCAATATTTTGAAATCGCCTTGTAACTTCATCGCTGTTTTAGAGCGTTTGGTTTGGCGATTCTTGATGGCTTGTGCTTCATCCAATACTATGGTGGTGAACTTATGTTGCGCCAGTAACTGCGCTTCCGTTTGCATCAGACCATAACTGGTAATCATGATGTCGTGTGGCTTTAGGTTCTTCACCATTTCTTTGCGGTCTCCTTGTCCGAAAAGCAGTGGGTTTAGACTAGGTGCAAACTTCTCGGTTTCTCTCAACCAGTTGCGGGCAACCGAAGCAGGGGCAACAACTAAAGTAGCCCCTTGGTCACCGCGACTAACAATCAACGCCAGTGCCTGAATCGTTTTTCCCAATCCCATATCATCCGCCAGACAGGCACCTACGCCCCAATCAGCCAATTGTGTCAGCCATTGGAAACCGCGTTCCTGATAATCACGCAAAACGGCTTTAAACGTAGGAGGCACCTCGACCTTAACTTGTCGAATCGCTTCGAGTTTTTTTAGTTGTGCATTCCAGGCAGCGTCTACCTGTATGTTTTCGATCATGTTGGTGAAACCTTCCATGGCAGGAACGGCGAGGGAATGGAATTGTAGCTCCTCATTATTTAGGGTCACCATACTGTTGATTTCGCGTAACTTGCTACGGAGTTGATTGGTGATCGCCAAAAACTTTCCTTCACTGACTTCCACAAATCGCATCGAACTATTGTCGACTACAGACAGCAATTTTTGAAAATCCATGACGTGTTTATCGTCCACATTCAGTTGACCTGAAATACCAAACCAATCGTTTTCTTTTTTGATTTGAATGGAAAGGTTATTGAAATTAGCTTCCCCAACAATTTTTATTTTTTCACCTTTTGGATGTTCGAGATTAATGAGCTTTTCTTTCCGCAAAGGATCTAATTCAACCATTACGTTGAGACAATCTTCGATGTCATCAAACAGCCATTCGCCCTTGTAAGGTGTTACTTTGTTGAAACTTGGGCAAGCCAGTACGACTTCGTTGGCCAGGTCTTTTTCTGTTTTCAAATAGCGTTTGGTCTGTGTCCGCACACCTTTTACTTCGGTGATAACATTGGCCCGACCAACACCAGGTTTGAAGTAAGGAGGGGCGGTAGCATATGGTTTTACAAAGAACTCAATTTTAAAACCTGTACCGATCGGAAGCATATGGATGCAGGGCCTCGAATCAGCAATGACGCAGGGGATGTCGAGGGCGCCTTCTTCCAAAACAGATTGAATGGTAACCACGTTGGAGAGTTTACTCACCATTTTTAGGACGCGGTCTTTTGCTTTTTTAGGAACACGCAATTTGCCGCCATGCAGCAGGCTGTTGATTAGTTGGAGGTTCTTATCAACGCTCAGTAAATTGTATCGGGTCGGTGTTTCCCTTGTTAGAAAAATACCCTTGTCGGAAAACGGTTGGGAGAATTTTATTTCAAAATAACTTCCGTCTTCTTCAACAATCAGTTCGGGTTTTTGCTCCCTCAGTTCAACGCTGACTGTAGGAGATTCCCAAAGAAATAAAAGTGGGTGATCCACCAATGCTTTGATTGCTTTTTCGAAATTCAGTTCGTGATGGTCAGAATTATTGTAACCCCAGCTACTGGAAGATGATTCGATTGTTTTAGCCACTTTCAAATCCTGAGCGGACATGTAGGACAAGCCTCCGGCGCTAAATCTTTTGAGGGAAACATTTCGACCAGTGCTCCATTTACCGGACTTGCTAAGTGTCTGTTCTTTTGGTTGTATCTGTTTGTTGTTAAAATGGATGTGATAGACCAGCCTTGTTTTAGGTAAATCACTTGGAGCCACTGCTTTTTTGTTGAGGTTATTAAGGTTAACTAAGCTTTCAAGCGCGCGTTCCCATTTCTCTAACACCGGAACGACTTTTAGAACACTTTTTACTTTAAGTTGCTTTTTCAAACGCTTCCATTCTTTCTGATAGTGGCGTTGCTTTTTATCGTCTTTTACCAATTTAGATAAGACGCCGGAAAACTCCATTTGTATCCAGGGATAATCGTTTTTACCAGCAAGTTTTTGATAGTGTTCCAGTACTTCGATGTCTATATCCTGGGGTACCGTTTCTGTCCAGTAGGCTGCCAGTCCCCAGAAAAGCCAGTCGATACTGGTTTCGGCTTGCAGGAGCATTTGTTCCTCTGCTTGCAGCAAAAGGTTTTGTTGATATTTTGCGACAGCTCCCAAATAAGCAAATGCTTTCTTGAAGGCAGAATTTTGGGCATTTTTGGCGTAAGCCGTCACCCGATTGAGGTAATCTTTTTCTTTATTTTGAAGGATGGCCAGGATGTGGAAAAGGCCCGTGAGGGTTCTGAATGAGTTCTTGGTTTTAGTTGTATTTTTTAGAATATTTAGAAGTGCCTGATCCAGGTTTTTTAAGGCTTTAGGATAAGCGCCTTCGAGTATTTTTATCCAGCCTTCACGAGTGAGAAGGGTATTGGTTTTCTTTTCTTTGGCCAGAAGTTGTGTCGCCTTAGCAGTATGCCCTTTCAGCAAATAAATAGTATGCAGGTAGGGGATAAATGAATTTTTTTCACCTTCCGGAACTTTGGCAGATTTGCCTTCCAGATAAAGGGTGAGGTCATCAATCGAATCAAGTTCGTAGAGTGATTCGAAAAGAACGGTTTTAAGTGCAGAGACTTTTATGTCTTCCCCAAATTGATCAAACAGCTCTGCATCAAATGGCAGGAAAAACTGTTTGAAGAAGCCAAATTCCTGCCAGTCCTTTGCATAATAATGGCTGATAGCGTCGAGGATTTCATCTTGCCGTTGCGTATTGTGTGTGTACAGGGCTACGCGCAGATCGCTGATACAGACCTCAAAATTTCGGGGGCGCTGGGCATATTCTTTGAAGGGGTATAATTTGCGAATTTCAGTATAGTAAACTCCAAAAGTATCTTCTTTGATAGCGATACGCATGATGAGTTCCCGATTGCTGGGTAGAGAAGACATGCGACCGTTGGTATTGACGTTGATCCAGGTCTCAGTGTCCAGTTTGGCCCGGATTTCCCGAACTCTGGTGGCGGTTATTCTTTGCCCATTTTCATCTCGAATGTTGGATTTCGATAGGATCTCCATCATGTTGCCTTGAGAAACAGGCTCAAAAGCGATGGAAAGGATTTTGAGGAATTCCTGTTCTTCGTAGGGCAGTTGAATAAGTTTAGTTTGGAAGGATAGGAAATTCATTGATTAGTTTAAAATTACATAGTAGTTTGACGGAATTAGTTGACTTTCTGCTTTTGGCCATCTATAGACAACTTCTTAGAAAAATAGTAAAAAACCAAATAATTTTGTCCCATCACTTATTTTGAAGGTTTTAATTTTTGCATTAAACAACTTCATTAAGCTAATGGCGGATGAATTTGTCAAAGCACACAAAAACTTAAAATGCTCTAAAATTAAAAATAGTCAGAATTATCTGTAAGTAATTGTTTATCAGTTGGTTAAGTTAGATGAAAAGCTTGATTGTAATCAAAATTCCATCTTTTTTGCTAAACCCACAAAGGTAGTTAAAGGAAGAGATAAAGAGAAACTATTTGGATTAAATCTCAAAGAATTTCAGTAAGGGATTTCCAAATAGACACAGACGAAAAAATGGCAGCGGACGGGGAGTCGGCTGCCACCACTCGATTAAGTTTTTTCCCGATAGCTGTATTGGGGAAAATCGAGTTAATTTTTCTGGTATAAATGTAATGAGAATTTTTGGAAAATAGACTATTGAAAAGTGATTTTTTCAGCTGTTATAAATCTGTAACCGGCGTACCCACTTGACTGTTCTTTATATATGGGCAAAAAATGACAGCAGACGGGGAGTCTGCTGCCATAACTCGACTTTTTATTTTCCCAGATAGCTGTATATGGGAAAATCGAGTCGCAATAAATGTAAGAATAATTTATTGAAAATTAAAGATGTAGTGTTATTTTTGGCTTTTATTGTGGCAAAGGTAAATGCTTAAAGCCATTCAATTCGGCTGATCCATGACCAATAATTAAGGTATGGGTTGATTGATCCATGGTAGCTTAAGTTTTTTTGATTAGCTTATCAGGAAGAAACTATGATCAAATGATAAGTAGCAGATAGTAAGCCCTCATAAGTTCCCATCTCCTTCAACACAAACCCACACTTTTCCAAAATTCTTCGCGAAGCATTATTTTCCGGATCGATGAGTGCGATCAATTCCTCCACACCTTTTTTAGTTTCAGAAAGACGAACCATTCTTTTCGAAATTTCAGTCCCATATTGCTGTCCCCAGAACGCTTTGCGCAAAACATAACCAATCTCTGCCTGTCCCTTTTTCGTAAAAGTAAATTTGGCCAGTCCCACATAATCCTTCGTTTCCTTATGGAAAACAGCATAAACTTCAGACGCATCATCCGCCTCATTAATGGCCAATACTTTTTTAAAACGCGCTCTTGCAGAAGCTTCCGTATGGCCTTTGCCCCTAATATATTTCATCAGGTCATCGTCCATAGAAATCTCCAAATAGAGTGGTTCATCATTTGGTTCAAAAACGCGGTAAGTGAGTCGGGGAGAGTGGAGGCTCATATTTTATGTTTTAGAGGAGGAGAACAACAAGGTGTTTAAATGGCATGAGGTCTTTTAGTACACGGTGTACTTAGCGCAGCGGTCTTTTCTTCCGCTTAGCCAAAAAGTTCAAGCCCAATTCCAGGCCATAGCGATAATCCCTTTTCAGCGTACTGATGGAGTAAGTGTAAGTGGTGCTTTTCAGCAAACGCTTGGGCGCAATTTGTTTGATGACACAATCAGACGGTGGATTAAGCAAAAAGTCGATGCTCTCGTTGTATTTTTCGTGACTTTTTTCAAAGCAATAGGCAAGGCCTTTATTGTCGCGATGATAGAAGCTGCCAAAAAAGTCTGGCCAACTTTGGGAGTGTTTGAGGTCAGCCGGTGCGGTGCGGATTACGACGATATTTCTGGAGCCCGTTTTATATGCTTTTTTTATAGGAAGCGGATCGCTCCAGCCGCCATCCATGTAGTCGATGTCATCTATTTTGTGTCTTCCTTTAGTGACGAAGGGTAGGGTGGAAGAGGCGATCATGGCATCAATCCAATTTTTTTTTGTTGGTTGCAGGTAGTTCGCTTTTCCGTTTTTCATTTTCGTGGCAACGAAACTTACTTCCTTGCCTTTTGTATGCTTAATAGCTGCACTGATGTCGAGTGGAGAAATATCTGTGGCGATAGTTCTCAGGTATTCGATATTCATATAGCCCTGGCTGGAAAGCAGGCGATTCATTTTGACAAACTGTTTGTCATTGGCAAGGTGGAGGAGACCTGAGAAACAAGCTTTGTATTGACCGCTCAGTAAATAGGACAAGGCAATAGCTCCGCCGGAGACCCCATAGTATCGCTCAAAAGGATTGTAACCGTAAGCAATAAAAAGGTCGATGATACCTGCTGTAAACGCTGTTTTGAATCCGCCTCCTTCGACGATTAGTGTTGGCTTGTCTTTCATGTGTTATATTCGTGCTTTATTCTCTATTGTAAAAGTACATAATTTGAGTTATATTATTTGGAATTTTCTCTTTTTTAAAAAAGTAGTCATGGCATGAAAAAAATAATATTGGGAGTCATTGTACTTATGGTTGTTGGCATGTTTTTATACAAGTTTTCTAAAAAAGTAAATCTAAATCCCAATTATGAAATTGGACAGGTGATCGACAGTTTGAATCAGGTAGCTGTCTGTTACAATGGAGGAGTGAGACATATAGGTGGTCGGAATGTGGTGGATGGATATAATGTTGGTTTAAAATATCAATGCGTTGAATTTGTCAAGCGATATTATCTGGAGCATTATAATCACAAAATGCCGGATAGTTATGGACATGCTAAAAGTTTTTATGATCCTGATATTAAGGATGGTGATATAAATAAGCGTCGTGATCTGACGCAGTTTTCGAATCCAGGTTCCACTAAACCTAAAGTCGGTGATTTGATTGTTATGAGGCCTTCTCGAACTAATAAGTTTGGGCATGTAGGGATTGTTTCGGAAGTGACGGATAAGGATGTTGAAATGATTCAGCAAAATGGTGGTACTTTTGCTTCGACCAGAGTTCGTTTTGGCTTGGGTCGGAATGAGGGAGAATGGTGGATTGAGAATGAGCGGGTTTTGGGGTGGTTGCGAAAATAAGGAAAGGGGAACTTCTACAACGGAGCTGTAAGTTGACTATTAGGGGACCGGACTACGGGCTAATAAAAATCTGGTACATACTTGCTTTCTGAAAAAGTAATATATTTGCAGAAAATTTTTAGGGAATTTAAAAAAAGAGATGAACAAATTTGACTTTGAAAAAAATTATGTATTGGAAAATGATCGGGTAAAATTACGCCCGTTACTGAAAACGGATTTGGAGCATTTACTTTCCTTCTCTCTGAATGAACCCACGCTTTGGCAATACATTGTGCTTAGTATTTTACGGGATGAATGGGATGGAGGGAAGCGGGCAGCTTTGGAGGCTAAGGTGGCTGGGGCGTAAGAAGAGCCCACGAAAGAAGAGCGCAATCAAAATTCAAAATTCATCGATACAACGATTCAATATTTCTTTACTGATTGAGGTAAATTTCGAAGCTTTGAATAATGAATCGTTGAATTTTGAATTAAACCAAACCAATCCATCCATGCCAACAACAGCAGTTTAGATTTAAAAAATTCGATATGTCTTACTGTGAAGCCAGACCGCTTCGCTAAGGGACAGACTAGCGGTCTGTTTTATTGCAATCGGCACAGGAAATATTATGAAAAGATGCTACTTTCGTCTTACACTTACAACTCAAGACCTATGCGCCTTCTTTCAATCCTTCTTCTTTTTTGTTTTTCTAATATGGTTTCAGCTCAGTCTGATAGTACCTGGTTAACGGTCAGTCTGCTCACCTGTGATAGTGGCGCTGAGGCTTATGCTTCATTTGGGCACTCTGCGATACGTGTCGTTGACCGAAAACGAAATAAGGATATCGTTTTTGATTATGGTGTTTTCGACTTTGACACGCCCAATTTTGTCTGGCGATTTATGCGGGGGAATTTGGACTACAAATTAGCACTTAGGAGAACGAATCGTTTTATGCGGGAATATGTTCGGGATAAACGGGGTGTGATAGAGCAGAAATTTAATTTGCCGGAAAGAGCGTTAGTCGAGATGTATGATTTTTTATTACAAAACCAAAAGCCTGAAAACCGATATTATAAGTACAACTTTATTCACGACAATTGCTCCACCCGGATTCGTGATCTGGTAAATGGACTAGATGTAAAAAAAGGAAATCCGGTTACCCGTTTGGAAGATACGTACAGGAATTTTCTACACGATTATTTGCCCAACAAGCCCTGGTTGAAACTTGGAATTGATATTTTGCTTGGCGCAAAAACGGATAGAGTGATGAACTATGACCAACAAATGTTTTTGCCCAATCGCCTTTCCCGAAGTTTAAGCTATTACGTTTATGAAAATGAAGGAAGCAAACAGAAAATGTTATCACCTGCTACTAATTTGGTTCCACCTCAGAAAATGAAATCTGATTTTATATTCTTCCAGCCACTTATCGTTTTTATTGCTTTGTTGTTGCTGCTCATTGGCTTGGTTTGGTGGCAACCGAGAACCAGTAAATGGCTGTTCTATTTCTTTGGTTTGATTTATGGGCTTGCCGGATGTTTGTTGGTGTTCTTATGGTTTTTTACAGAACATACCGCGACTGCTAACAATTGGAATTTGCTTTGGCTACATCCACTTTATCTTTTGTTCTTTTTGCCTTCAAAAGGCTTGAAATCTATTTTGACGAAAGTTGTTTTGGTTTTAAATGTTGGGGTGCTTCTGTTTTGGTGGCAGTTGCCGCAGGAGATTAATTTGGGGGTGTTGCCTTTGGTTGGGATGTATTTGTTTTTGTTAGTTGAAAATAGACATAAGGGTACGGTTTGAGGTGTTTTTCGTATCCGCCATTTTTAAATGGCTGGATTTACACTTACTTCTTCCAGCCAGCCAATTAAAATTGGCGGATACATTTCCTTATGTCCATGACAATGCCCTACAGGCTGCCTCGGTTTAGGGTGCTTTATGTACTAGGGGCGAAGGCCTCTAGTTTAGGAATCATAGCCCTTCAGGCTATTTTAAACCAAACCCTACTTCCCAAAAAACCAAGCCTCCAAACCCTTCACCCCAGGCTTCGCCACAAACACAGAACCCGCATCCGGAAACTCCGTCATCTCCTCCGCCGTCATATCCACAGAAGCAGTGGTGATGTAAAGCAAATCCAAATTTTCACCACCAAAAGCACAGGCCGTTACGTTGTGAGCAGGGACCTCGATTTTACGGAGGAGTTTACCGGTGAGCGGGTTGAAGTTGGCCACAGCATTTCCGTTCCAAAGTCCGACCCAAAGCATATCGTTTTCATCAATAGTCATTCCGTCTGGATAGCCAAGTGCTGTTGGGACTTCAACGGCGATTCGTTCGTTGGAGATAGTACCAGTATTGACCTCATAATCATAGCCTTGGATATGGCCGGTTGGTGTATCAATGTAGTACATCGTTTTCTGATCTTTTGTCCAGACGATCCCATTTGAAATAGTGATGCTGTCCAACATTTTTGTGGCAGTGCCATCCGGATCAATTCGGTAAAGATTGGCGCGACCAGTAATTTTTTCGAGGTGCATGGAGCCGACCCAGAGTCGACCGGCAGGATCGCATTTTCCATCGTTGAAACGGTTTTCAGGTTGATCACTCTCTACTTTTGTAAACAGCTCTATGTCTCCGGTGATTGTGTTGATAGAATACATCCCATCCTCCAGTGCTATGATGGCCGTTTCTTTTCCGGAAGGAACGACGGTACCGATACGAGATGGAGTAGGGAAGCTGCGATTTTTCTTCGTCTTTGGATTATAAATATGAAGCAACCTTCCTTCAATATCCACCCAAAAGAATTCCTGAGTTTGGTGATTCCAGATGGCGCCTTCTCCGAGTTTTGCTTTTATTTTATGTTCGAGCGTGGCTTTACTGGGGGCTGTTTTGTTTGCCAAAATCTCTGTTTTTTTTTCAATTGGAGCAGGTGGGTTGGAGCAGTTGTATAAGAGGGTGACAAAAAAAGGAAGAAGGAGTATCAGCTTTTTCATGATGGTGGTGCATTTGTTTTTGAATTTTGCGGAAGCGTGAAGATAGGGAAATGGGTGGGAAATTGGGAGACCTTCTTTTGGGGGGATGGGACACTGATTTGACGGATTGAACGGCCTCCGTCGGCCAGAGCCTTTGGCGGCGGACGATACGGACGGATTTTTTTTCGTAAGACGTGTTCCCTTCTAACTTAAATAGGAATAAAAAATAAGTGCGCAATAAAAGAAAAAATCCGTAGAAATCCGTTCAATCCGTTCGATCCGTGTCCCATCCAAGTCAGCAGGTTCACCCATAAACAAGAAAAGCCCCTCAAAAGAGGAGCTTTCCATAAAACATAAAATATTTTGAACAGGTTACATTTTCAGCAACCTTAGATTCTAGTATCTTTTGTTGTAGCCGCCACCGCCGCCGTATCCACCTCCGCCTCCGCGGTTGTCGTTACGATTTTCACGAGGTTCTGCAACTTTAGCAACGATAGTTCTACCATCCATGTCTGTGTCATTCAAACCGTTGATTGCATTTTGGCCTTCTTCATCAGAGCTCATTTCAACAAAACCAAATCCCTTTGATTTTCCAGAAAACTTGTCCATAATGATTTTAACTGAGTCTACTGCACCATATTCTTCAAATGCGGATTGAAGGGTGGACTCACTAGTGTCAAAGTTTAACTTTGCTACGAAAATATTCATACATAAAAATTTAAAAAAAATAAAAAATTTCAAGTAGAATGATCGATTTAATACGAATTAAACAAAACATCTACCTAATCTAACCAAAGCTAGATAAAGTTGAGTATTTCAACTTTCAGCCACAAAGCTATGTTATTAAATTAATAGATGCTTGTTTTTCTTTAAAAATATACAAAAAATTTTAATATAAACTAATTAATGATGGTTTACAGGGCTTTTACAGGTACATTATTTTTAATTATGACCTTAAATGACCAATTTACGGTCATTTGACCAACAAAATTAATTTGCTGTTGTTTCATCTACTATACGCTTAACCACTTTAAGACACGTCATATATGGTCATCCAGGAACCTAGCCCTCAAACCTCATCTATCAAATCTAGTCTGAAAAGAGTCGATTATACCGACACCTTTTCCACAACCAATCATGTTGATCCATTACCTGTTATTACCAACAAAATATTTGCAACAGCCCCGGGATGGGTCAAAGCATTGATGCAATTGCGAAATACATTGGTCAAAGTAGTTGGCTTGAAAACTGATTTTTCACCAGAAAAAGATCAGGTTTTTAAAGTAGGGGGTAAGGTTGCTTTTTTCAAAATTTATGAAATTCATGACAACGAGATCTTGCTGGGAGAAGATGATTCGCATCTCAACTTCAGAGTCAGCATTTTTGATTCAAAAGAGGCCGTGAACAATATTAAGGTGACGACTTTGGTGGCGTACAAAAATGGATTTGGGAAGTTTTATTTTGCTATTGTCAGGCCGTTTCACAAGTTGATTGTTAGGAGTATGGTTGGCAATGGGTTTGCAAAGGGGGAAGAGGTTACACGCTAGGGAGTATCTTACTTCTTAAGCGCCTGCTCATACTGCCCAATCCAATCCTCCACCGAAACCTTCCCTACCAACTCACCAATCAAATCATAAGGAATATCATCCATCTTTTTGAAACGAACACAACTCTTTCCCATGTCCAGCTTACGGTCAGAATGTTTCGGGTATGCTGCTAAAAACCATTTGTATAATTTGGGATCAGCATACACTCCCATATGGTACAAAGCCACAAAATTCTTTTGCGAGGCAAGGCTGAGGAAGGGTAGTGGTCGTTTTGGATTACAATGATAACCATCCGGGTATTTGGAAAGCGGGACTACCCAGCCAATCATGTTGTAACTAATAGTTTCCTTAAAACCTTTCGGCAAATTTTTCTTAATGACCGATCTGATTTTCTTGACCACCTTTTGGCGTTCTTCCGTCTTCTTCACACCAAGCCCTCCCGCTCCAGCTCAAAAATCTCCTTCACATCCTGATCAATCAACAAATTCAACAATTCGTTATAACCATTATCAATTTTAAACTGCAACTCCTTTT